>JAABUL010000159.1_pt1 | contig 137190 bp, 129 predicted proteins | sample 5559151 | NCBI WGS metagenome assembly JAABUL01 (sample SAMN10711876, study PRJNA513368) | rock metagenome | isolation source: Antarctica rocks | place: Antarctica: Victoria Land, Pudding Butte sud | reverse complement strand
GTACTACACCTGCCCGCGCACTGGCCCTGGGCCGAACACTGGACCGACCTATGGACCAACGTGTTCGGGCCCGCGACCGGACCACCAACACTCGCCTGACCCCCTGACCAACCGCCGCCAGGCCCGACCAGAAACCACGTGGAACAGCTGGACAGACCAGCAGACTCACGCTGCCCGAACCTGCCCGAACACAATCCATGATCAATTAGAAGACTTCAAGATCACCAACCCAGCATGTCCACGGATCGAGGCTAAGCCCGATCGCGCCGAGCGCTGTCGCTGCTCATCCATCGGCCCCCCTTGCCAGATCCCGACCGCTGCCGTAATGTACGGACATTCGGGGATGCGGCAAGGCAAGCGATACCGACGAGTGAGCAAGGGAGCAGACGGATGCAGGTTGAGGTCATCGCCACCGAGGAGATGGGGGACCGCAGCTACGTGGCCCACGACGGGAAGGTCGCTGTCGTGATGGACCCGCAGCGCGACCTGGACCGGGTGCAGGCGGTGCTCGCGACGCACGGGCTGCGGGTGGGCCTGGTGTGCGAGACCCACCGGCACAACGATTATGTGACCGGCGGCTACGCCCTCGCGCAGCAGACCGGAGCGGCCTATGTCGTGCCCGCCGGGGAGGATGTGGTCTGCGAACGACGCACGGTCGGTGACGGCGATGAACTTACCGCCGGGGCGCTGACCGTGACCGTGGTCGCTACCCCGGGACACACCGACGGGCACGTCGCCTACGTCATCGGCGACGGGTCTGGGCCCCCGGCGGTGTTCACCGGCGGGTCGCTGCTCTACGGATCAGTGGGACGCACCGACCTGGTCGAGGCCTCCCGGATCGAGGAGCTGACCCGGTCGCAGTACCGCTCCGCGCGCCGGCTCGCCGCGATGCTGCCCGACGACGCGGCGGTCTACCCGACGCACGGGTTCGGCAGCTTCTGCTCGTCGGGATCCGCCAGCGCCGGGGACACCTCGACGATCGGTAAGGAGAAAGCCGCCAACGATGCGCTGAACACCGCCGATGAGGACGCGTTCGTCGACAAGCTGATCGCCGGGCTGACCGCCTACCCGGCCTACTACGCTCACATGGGCCCCCTGAACCGGGAAGGGCCGGCGGCGCCCGACCTGTCTCCGGTGACACCGGTCGACGCCGAGGAGCTGCGCTCCCGGCTGGCCGGCGGCCAGTGGGTGGTGGACCTGCGCAGCCGCACTGCCTACGCCGCCGACCATGCGGCCGGCACGGTCGGCATCGAGCTCGCCACCAACTTCGCCACCTACTTCGGATGGGTGCTGCCCCGGGGCGAGGCGGTCACCCTGCTCGGCGAATCCACACAGCAGATCCGCGATGCCCAGCGCCAACTGGCTCGGATCGGTGTCGACGAGCTTGCCGGCGCGTCGACCGTGCCCGCGCAGACACTCGCCGACGGCCAGCCGTTGCGCGGCTACCGCCGGGTTGACTTCGCCGATGTCGCCCGCGAACAGCCGAACCCGCCGCAGATCCTCGATGTCCGCCGTGACGACGAACGTGCCCACGGCGCCATCCCTGATTCCACCCATATCCCGATCCACGCCCTGCTCGACCGGTTCGCCGAGCTCCCGGACGGGCAGCTGTGGGTCCACTGCGGCAGCGGCTACCGGGCCAGCATCGCCGCCAGCCTGCTGGACCGGGCCGGCCGAGACGTCGTGCTCATCGACGACGACTACACCCACGCCGTCGACCTGGACGTGGCCACCGGCTGATTCCGCTACACCCGGCACCCCTGCAGGTCGAACAGAGAGGCGCGTGCCGTTCACTGCAGCACGGCCGATGCCCAGCGACCGGATCCATCACTCGCTCGTGCAGGGCCGGGCGATCACCCGTCGGACGAGGCCACCGCGGTGGCTGCTGGTGTGCTCGAGGGTGAATCCGGCGGCTACGGCAAGCGCCGCCGGTTCGCGGGTGAGATGTTCGCCGTAGCGAGGGATGGTCCACCGCTCAAGGGCCCGCTGCAGCGCCGCCAGCACCGGCGAGCCGGCGGTGGAGTGCTCGAGCAGGATCAGCCGCCCGTCAGGGCGCAGCACCCGCCGGGTCTCGGTGAGGGTGGCAGCGGGGTCCGGCATCGCGCACAGGGTCAGGGTGGAGATGACGGTGTCGATCGAGGCGTCGGTGAGCGGCAGTCGGGCGGCGTCGGCGGCGGCGAGCAGATCGGTGACGAGTGCGGCCGACAGCTGACCGGTTGCCGGCCGGCGGGCTCAGACGACACGGATCTCGCCGTTGATGACATGCACCGGGATGGCGGGCAGGGGTGAGGGCGGCGGTCCGCCGAGCACCTGCCCGCTCTTGGCGTCGAACGTGCCGCCGTGACAAGGACAGACGAATTGCATACTTCCGCGGTCGAAGTCGACGCTGCAGCCGGCGTGTGTGCAACTGGCGGAGAAGGCGACGAACTGGTCGGCCGACGGCCGCACCACCCAGCCCGGGCCGCCACTTGCCGGGTCGGTAAAGCGCGCGGCGTGACCTACCGGGACAGCGGAGGCGGGGCCGAGGGCGGTGCCCGGCGGTGTCGGGCCCGATGTGGCGGGCGGCCTGGCGCCGGGACGGGGCGGCTGCGGCGTCGGGTTGCCCGGGAGGCCGGCGGGCAAGGCGCCCACACGCGGCTTGCCGGCGCCGCCGGCCAGCCGACCGACAGCGGCGGTGAGGCCACCGGTGGCCGTGGCTGCGACGGCGACGATGCCGGCGGTACGGGCGCCGAGCAGCAGGGTCCGTCGGTTGAGCTCGGCTCGCGGTCCGGGCTGGATCGCCTCGGTGGCGGGGAAGACAGGGCATCCGGAATGGCGGATGCACGTCCCGGTGGGCTGCAGCCCGCACCCGTCGCCGCGCCCGCACAGTTGGCGCAGCCGGGGGGCTGCCACGCCGACCACGGCTGGGGCCGGGCGGAGCCCGCCGAGCTGGCGGGCCCGCGCCTGCAGCCAGCCATCGAAGCTGAGGACACCACCGGCTCCGAGCGCGGCGATGGCGGTCCAGGCGAACAAGAAGACGATGTCGGAGCCGAAGTAGTAGGGGGTGGTGTTCCAACTGACGGTCAGGAAGAAGCTCAGCGACAGCAGCATGCCGCCGGCCGCGGCCAGGCGGGTCCACAGTCCGAGCAGCGCGCCGACCCCGACCGCGAGCTCACCGAATGCGATCAGCAGTCCCACCAGCGTCGGCGCGTGCAGGGACAGCCCGAGCAAGGGCTCGATCGGGCTGCTGTACCGGATCGACTGCATCTGCCCGACGACCGAGCTTCGGCTGTGCGGATCGAGGTAGGCGGGATTGGCGAGCTTCTGCAGTCCGGCGTAGACAAACGTGACGGCAAGGAAGGCGCGCAGCGGCAGCAGGAGCCAGCCGGTCTGGCGCAGCCGCAGCGCAGGCCATTGCGGGCCGGCGATCCACGAGACCGGACCAGCCGACGTGCTCGGCGCCGGTCGACGTGCCGCCGGCTGAGCTGACTGCTTCGATGGCATGCGTTCAGGATGCCTTGCCGATGCCTAAGAACTCGTTCAGCCGGGTCATGCCGATTGGCAGCGCCGTACGGTGAGGGCATGACCGTGGAAGCCTCCAGGGATGGCCTCCACGGGATCCGGGTGCTGGTCATCGAGGACGACCGGTCGATCGCCGAGCAGCTCGTGCGTGGTCTCGAACGGGCCGGCTGCGACGTCGCGGCGGTGCCCACCGGCGCGGCGGCGTTGGCCGCCGCGGAGGCCGACATCGTATTGCTTGACCTGGGGTTGCCCGACATCGACGGGATGGTGCTGTGTGCGCAGCTCCGGGCCCGCGCCAGCGTACCCATCATCGTGGTCACCGCGCGCAATGACGAGCCGGGCCGGGTAACGGCGTTGGACACCGGCGCCGATGACTACGTCGCCAAGCCATTCGGGCTCGCTGAGCTGCTCGCGCGGATGCGCGCCGTGCTGCGCCGGAGCGATCGCGGTGAGGGTGGCGTGACCCGGCACGGTCGGCTCACCGTCGACCTGGCCGGCCGGCGCGTGGATGTGGCCGGCGAGCAGGTTTCCTTGACCGCCAAGGAGTTCGACATCCTCGCGTGCCTGGCCGCGGATCCCGGCCGGGTGGTCACCCGCGAGGAAATTTTCGACCGGGCCTGGGACGAGCACTGGTATGGGCCGACGAAAGTGCTCGACGTGCACATGGCTGCCCTGCGTCGCAAGCTCGGTGACGCCTCGCTGATCGAAACGGTGTACGGCCGCGGTTTCCGGTTGAGGACGCCTTGACCCGACGCATTCTTGCGAGCTTTCTCGGTATCCTGCTCGGCCTGCTCGCACTGGTCGTCGTTCCGCTGGGCGCCACTCTGGCATCGCAGCAGCGTCGCGATTTCGGCCAGGCAGCTCAAAGCGCCGCCCGTTCGCAGGCGGCCATCGCCGAGGAGCGTCTGGGCGACCGCGCCGACCGCCAGGACGGGCTGCTGCGCCTGACCGCCGAAGCCGGTGACGGCCTCGTCCTCCTCGATTCGCGCGGACGACAATTGGCCACCGCAGGCCGCACCGTCAGCCCCACCCTAATCACCGGAATGCGAGCCGGCCATCGGCCTCGCCTCGCCGACGCCGTCGTCACCACCGCCACCGTCGGCGAGGCCCAGCATCCGGACGGCCGGCTGATCCTCGTCCGCGATTCCGGACCCGTCGACCGGCGCGTCCACGCGCTGTGGGTCGGACTTGCCGTGGCAGCCTTGGTCGCCTTGGCCCTGGGTGCACTGTCGGCGGCCGCTTTGGCCCGTTGGATCGGCCGACCGTTGCGTGACCTGCGTGCGGTCGCCGTGCGGATTGGCGAGGGGGAAGTCAGCACCCGGATCAGCGAGCATCCCGGGCCACCTGAAGTACGCGCCGTCGCGGCCGCATTCAACGACATGGCAGGTCGAATCGGCTCGCTTCTGGACAGCCAACGGATCATGACGCTCGACGTGTCACATCAGCTGCGGACCCCGCTCGCCGCCCTCCGGCTGCGGCTGGAGCTCCTCGCCGAGGATGCGCCCGACGATCTGCGAGCGGAACTGCGCGGCGCCTTACGCGAGATCGGCCGCCTCAGCCGTCTTGCAGACGGACTCTTGGCGGTCGCTCGGGCCGAGGAAGTCAGCGCCAGCCCGGAGGCTATCGACATCGCAGACCTCGTCAGCGAACGGGTCGACCTGTGGAACCCGGTCGCACACGAGCGGGGAGTGAAGCTGTCAGCACAGATCAGCACCGCGTCGGCGTGGGCCACGCCTGGACACGTCGACCAGGTACTCGACAACCTCATCGCGAACGCATTGGACGCCTTGTCTGCGGGCCACGGGGTCGAGCTCTCCGCGCACACCGAGGGACGGCAGGTCGTGCTGAGGGTCGCCGACGACGGCCCAGGGATGTCTGCGAGAAGCCGTGACAATGCCTTCGCAAGGTTCGTCAGCGACCGGTCAGCGCCCAGCAAGAGCGGTCTCGGACTCGCCATCGTCGCGCGGCTCGTCGCGGCCGATCACGGCACCGCCACCCTCGAGCAAACCGCCGGTGGCGGCCTGACCGCCGGTGTCTGGCTACCGGCGGCCGAGAAGGGTCGACCGGCGCCTCCGGCACGGCGCCGGTAGCGGCGCGGTGTTGGAAAACCCTTCCTCAGCCAACCCTAGCCGCGGGTGAGCCGCAGAAGCGTGCCGCTATGGCCGGTGACCGTGCCGGTGGTGTTGCCTAGGACGTACAGTTCGCCGTTGGCGTCGCGGCCGAATCCCAGCAGCAGCAAGGGGATCGTCGTCTTGTTGCCGGCCCGGATGACGGTGACGGCGTGGCGGGGGTCACGGTTTCCATTGACGAACCACAGCCGGGCCGCAGCGCCGAACGTGTCGGCCTCGCGGGAGAAGTCACCGAAGACGTAACGGCCGGCCAAGGCGGGAATGGCGCGTCCGCGGTAGACGAATCCGCCGATGATCGCCTCGCCGTTCACGGTGCCGTGTGGACCGGTGTGGTCGTACTCGGCGATCGGGTCGACCAGCCACGGGGTGGCGGTGGGTGGGGTCACCCAGCTGTCGTTGGCGGACTTCGGCGAGCCGGGGTGAAAGTCGAAGGTGCCCTCTTTGACGTGCCAGCCGTAGTTGCGGCCGGGGCGGATCACGTCAACCTCCTCGATGTTGTCCTGACCGGTGTCGGCGGCGTAGAGCCGGCCGCTGACCGGGTCGAAGGAGATGCGGTAGGGGTTGCGCAGGCCGTACGCCCAGATTTCATCGGCCCCCGGGCGCCCGACGAACGGGTTGTCCCTCGGAATGCCGTACCGGCCGTTGGCGGAGTTGCGGCCGCGGGGGTCGATCCGAAGGATCTTTCCCAGGACATTGCCAGCGGCGAGGCTTTGGGCGTTTCCGCCGGCGACGTGGCCGGGGCTCTGGTCGTCGCCGAAGCCACCGTCACCCAGCGACAGGTACAGGTCGCCGTCCGGGCCGAAGGCCAGCGTGCCGCCGTTGTGGTTGAAGTCGGGCTTGTCGATGCGCAGCAGCTCCCGACGCGACGCGGCGACGACAGTGGTGTTGGGGTCGTGCGGGTTGCGGACCCGCCACTGGGTGACCACGTTCTGGCACGGCCGGGGCCGGAACGGCGGCGTCCCCGCGTCGCTGTAGGCGCGGCAGTTGTGCCGGTTGCCCGGCTCGGTACTGAAATCGGCGCGCCGTGAATACGGCTCGGTCTGGTAGGTGTAGAACAGCCCGGTCAGCTGGTAGTCCGGGGAGAACGCCAGGCCCAGCAGACCGCGCTCGTCGTACGGGATGCCTGGCTGCACATCGCCCAGGCGCACCAGCAGCGGCGACAGGTCAGCAAAAAGTGTCCGCCGGCCGTAGTGGGCGGCGGAGACGTCGACGTTGTAGATCTTGCCGACCTGGTCCACGACGAAGAGCCGCTGCCGCACCCCCGGGGCGGTCGTCGCATAGTTCGGCGAGACGAACCCGGTCGCCACCGGCCGCAGTCCGACCGAAAACGAGCTCGCGGGGATCCGCCCGGGAATCGGGTCTGCGAGTCCGCGGCCGGCCGCGCCCGCTGGAGCGGCGGCCAGCACCAGCCCGGCGGTGGTTACAGCGACACCGAGCAGCGGCAAACGTGTACGCATGGCGACCTCCATGAAGCGGCCCACGGCGCCCACTGCACCCCGAGTACGACCCCCGGTGACCCTGCCAGCAGGCCGGCCCACTGGCAACCGAGGAACTTGTGCAATTCGCCGTCCGCTCAGCCCAGCCAGTGCGCCGGCTGAGCCAACAAGAGTCGATCCCGGATCGGCCGGCGGGGCCGTCCGCATAGTCCTGGAATGGTCCGGATGGGTCATGGACACGTGGCGCCGGAGGTTGGAGGGTTACCCACCGGGGGGTGCCGGCCCGAACTCGGGCCGGCGTGGCGCGGGTGCAGCGGGCCGGGTTGACCGGCCTGCTGCACCGGCGCGAGGCGCAGGCGCTCCGATGATTTTGGCGCCCCCGCCAGCGGCACCTCGGGGGGGTGGAAGGTGCGTCCGGGCTGGCGGGGACGGTGGACCGTAGCACCTTCGTAGCCGAGCTGCTCCCCAGTGAACGCCGGCGCGGTCCACCTAGATTGCCGTACTCGTTGGACCCGGTTCCGGACTGCGGCTCCACGCGGAGGGGAGTCGCTGAGACAGCGAGGGGAGCCGGCTCGTGCGATCGAGTTCCTGTGGACGCCGGCTGTGCCTCCTCGTGTTAGCCGTGCTCGTCAGCGTCGCCTGCGGGCCGCCCACCACTGCCCAGCCAAGGCAACGTCCCCTCGCAGCACTCGTGCTCGACCAGAACTTTGCAGATCCCGACGTGTTGGCGGTGCAGGGCACCTATTACGCCTACGCGACCCAGCCCAGCGACGGGAGTGCCAACGTCTCCCTGGCCACCTCCACAAATCTGCGCACCTGGCTGCCGGCACAGCACGACCCGCTGCCGAAATTGCCTTCATGGGCGGCAAGCGGCCGGACCTGGGCACCGGACGTGTCGCCGGCAGCCGGCGGGTTCGTCATGTACTTCACCGCCCACAGCATCACTCCCGACGTGCAATGCATCGGCGTGGCGCGCAGCCGCACCCCTGAGGGTCCCTTTGTGGCCGTAGGCATAAAGCCGTTGATCTGCCCCGCGGCCGAGGGCGGTGCCATCGACCCGGCATCGTTCGTTGACACGGGCGGCCGGCGCTATCTGTTGTGGAAGAACGACGGCAACTGTTGTGGGAAGGACACCTGGCTGCATCTGCAGCCGATGGCGCCGGACGGGTTGACGGTCGCCGGCCCGGCCCGGCGCCTGGTGCGCCAGGATCAGGCCTGGGAGGGGCACCTGGTCGAAGCGCCGACGTTGATCCGCCATGGCGCGACGTACGTGCTGTTCTATTCCGCGAACGACTACAGCGGGGGCCGGTATGCGACCGGATATGCCACCTCACCGCGGATCGACGGGCCGTATCGCAAGGCCGCGGGCCCGTTGCTGACCAGCAAGAACACGGGGGTGATCGGCCCCGGCGGTCAGGACGTCGTCGTGGACGGCCGGGGGCACGCCACGATCGTTTTCCACGGCTGGGATCCGTCAGTCGTCTATCGCCGGTTGTACACCGCGCGGCTCCAGTGGCACGGCGACGTGCCGGTGGTCAGCGCACCGTGAAGGGTGCCGGCCGAAGCACCCTGCTGCGCGGGACCTTTGACCAGCGACGTCAGCGCCTCGTCCAGCGAGGGGGAGTGGTCGAACCCGCGCGGTTCGGTGAGCACCAACTCGGCCGGAGGCTTCCACGCCTTGCCGGAGAACTGCCCGAGCAGAGCCGTACGGCCAGCAGCGCTACGGGTCAGCAGCGGGAGCAGCTGGCTGCACGGCCCGGACGAGCCCGACCGAGGCCCTGATCGTCGTGGCGAACACCGCCTTCTCCCAATCGTTCCAGAAGCGAGGGAGCCTACGCGGCTCCGGGCATCCGCCGGCAGATCATGCAGCGCTGATTCTCCGGCGACTAGCTTCCGCCACACGGGGTAGGCGGCCCAAAGGATGTAGTTGATGCCCACGAGGGGCATCGCGGGAAGGGAGACCCCGAATGACCACGAAGGTGGAGAAGTCGATTGTCGTCAACGTGCCGGTCAGCACCGCCTACAACCAGTGGACCCAGTTCGAGGACTTTCCCCAGTTCATGGGCGGAGTGAGCTCGGTGACGCAGCTGGGCGACAACCGGCTGCACTGGGTGGCCGAGATCGCCGGGGTGAAGCGCGAGTGGGATGCCGTTGTCCTGGAGCAGGTTCCCGACGAGAAGGTGGCCTGGGCGGCCACTGAGGGCGCGACGAATGCCGGCGCGGTGTACTTCGAGTCGATGGGCGACCAGACGTCGATCCGATTGTCCCTGGAGTACGAGCCGGAGGGCTTGGTGGAAAAGCTCGGCGACAAGTTGAACATCGTCGAAAAGCAGGCGCAGGGCGATCTCGACAAGTTCAAGACCTTTATTGAGGACGCCGGCTATGCCAGCGGTGCGTGGCGTGGAACAGTCCCGGGCGCCGGTGTCGGGACGCCCGGAGTTGAGGATGCGCGCAGCTCGACGGGCGACAGCGGCAAGGCTGGTCTCTCCACCAAGGCAGTAGTCGCTGGCGTGGCTGCCGCGGCCGCCGGGGTGGCGGCCGCGGGCGCCCTGAAGGGCCGCTCCGGCGACGAAGACGCTTCGACAGACGTGCCGGTCACCCCGCCGGTGGCCGACGTCAGGGCCACCGAAACGGTCACACCCGGCGTCGTCGTCGATGAGCCGGCGGTCGAGGTGAGCGACAGCGCCTACCTCGAGCAAGACGTCGACCCCCTCCCGTCCCCCGGCCGACCGCCGGCCGGGGGCTTGGACGAGCCGTACGGCTCGCGCTGACCACCGTCTGCTTGAGCTCATCGGGGAAAGGAACCCTGCGTGGCGAGTGAAGGTGCCACCAAGCTGACGTTGGCGGGCATCTTCATGGGCGGCCTGGCGTCGTTCACGGTGCTGCCGCGCCACGGCGAGGAGGAGCCGAAGTTCCGCCCGTTCGACCTGTTGGTGTTGGGCTTGGCGACGTACCGGACCGGCCGCCTGGTGGCTTCGAGCGGGTGGCCGCTCCGCTCCGTGAGCCCGTCACCAAGACGGTTCCCGACGCCAGCGGTGCCGGTGAGGCCGTCGTCGCCGCTGGCACCGGTTGGCGGTGGACTCTGGGCGAGTTGTTGTCCTGCCCCACCTGCATCGGGACTTGGGTGGCCGCGGGCTTGGTTTACGGGATGCGGCTGGCCCCTCGGCCGACCAACGTGTTCGCGGCGATCATGAGCATCACCGGTGTTGCTCAGCTTCTCAGTGATGCCACGGAGGCTTTGACGTGGTCCAGCCGATCGGCCCGACAGCGGGCCGCGCCAATCCGTGACGTGTAGTGGCGGGTCGGCCGAGTTCGCCGACCGTCCCTGCGTCGAGGTCACCGTCACTCCCTACCGCGACGGGCCGCTGATCATCCGCGGCCCGTTCCGGCTGCTAGACCAAGACGGAGTCGAATACGACCCAGGGCGTGCGGTCGTGGCGCTCTGCCGATGCGGCCGGTCGCGGCAGAAACCCTTCTGCGACGGTACCCATGCACTAGCTCAGTTTCGAGCCGGTAGTGCGCCCGAGGATCCGGTGCGGTGACCTGCTGCCCGGCAATCCTGATGCCGGGGGCGCTGGCGCAGTGAACTTCGGCCGGATCGCCAAGCGTTCAGTAGGGCATCGGCGAATCCGCCTTCTATCGCCAGGCAGGCGGCCGCTCCGAACAGAACGTCCGGCAGCCGCTCGGGCTCGGCGGCCACAAATGATCCGCACATGTCTACCGCGGCCAGTTGCTCATGGACCGCATCGGCTTGCACGTGCTCGTCGTAGAACCAGGTCGCGTCGTGGCCGAAGCCCAGGCGCCGCAATCCGTCCCCATAGCGACGGTTGGGGACGGAGGAGTCCATCTCCAGGACCGCGAGATGACCGAGAACAGCCCCCCGCAGGCGCCGGTGCAGGCCGAAGAAGCTGGCCAGATTGACCGTGCACAAGGTGCTTGCGGGCGCTTCGTCCACGAAGTAGCCGTACGTGTCGTCCAGGCTCAGGGCACGCATGGCCCGCGCGAACAAAGCGTTGTGCATCCGCTCGGGGCGGCCCCCGCCGTACTCGTCGGCCTGAATTTCGACCAAGGCCGCCTTGGTGCGACCGGTGACCCGGGGAATGGCCCAGGTGTGCGGGTCGGCTTCCTTGAGGTGATAGATCGAGCGGTGTGCGACGAACTCCCGGTACTGCATCAGCGTGCCGGCGTGCTGAAGATGGTGTGACAGTGACGGGCCGCCGTCGGTTGTGACGAGGCGGCGGAGCTGTACGCCGATCGGTTCACCCGTCGGCATCGGCAGTGCGACTTGAGCACACAGTGCGGCCTGGAAAGCCTGCTCCACGACTCGACGCATGGTGAGCAGCGTGGGTTCCCACTCCCAAGCGTCGTCCACACCGTCGATCCCTTGATAATGCAACTCGTAGCACAGCGTCAGTGTGAGCTGCAGATCCTCGTCGGTGAGCGGGTTCCCTTGCCTCCGGCGGCAGGCATCAGCAGCGCAGGCGATAGTCGACGGACGCAGGGCCTTGTGGCCCAGCAGGTCTTCGCTCAGCGCCGCGGAGAGCGGACCACGAGACAGCGGCATCCGCACGGGTCCTCCTTAGGCCACGAAGTATGGACTATCTCCGGACCCGCCCGGTACGAAACAGCGCCGGCCACTGGCAACCCGGCCTTGGCCGGTCCGGGAGCGTCCCGCCCACTCTTGGCTTCTGTTGACTGCTGTTCACTTTGCCGACACTGTGTGGTCGGGCTCGGAGCCGTCGACCGTCGTCCCCGGGCCGGACAGCTGACTCGTGAAGGGTGCAGGCGCTGACCATCGACCTCGCAGCGGCTCTGGGCGGCCTTGCCTACGGCGGTGACTACGCCCCCGAGCAGTGGCCCGAGGAGGTGTGGGCGCAGGACGTCCGGCTGATGCGGGAGGCCGGGGTCAACCTGGTCACCGTGGGGGTCTTCGCCTGGGCGTTGCTGGAGCCCGTCGAGGGCCGCTACGAGTTCGGCTGGCTGGACCGGGTGCTCGACCTGCTCGACGGAGCCGCCATCAAAGTCGACCTGGCCACGGCCACGGCCAGCCCGCCGCCGTGGCTCTCCCTCGCCTACCCGAACAGTCTGCCGGTCGACGAGGACGGCCGGCAGCTGTGGCCGGGATCCCGTCAGGCCTATTGCCCCAGCTCCCCGGACTTCCGCCGGGCGGCTGGCGGGCTCACCGAGGCCCTCGCCACCCGCTACGGCTCCCATCCCGCCCTCGTGTTGTGGCACGTGTCCAACGAGTACGGCGCCCACGTACCCCATTGCTACTGCGACACCAGTGCGGTGGCCTTCCGCCGGTGGTTGGCTGCGCAGTACGGCAGTATCGAGGCCCTCAACCAGGCCTGGGCGACCGCGTTCTGGAGCCAGTGCTACGCCGACTGGGCACAGGTGTTGCCGCCCCGAGCTTCCCCCGCGCAGCGCAACCCGGCCCAGCTTCTCGACTTCTACCGGTTTTCCAACGACGAGCACCTCGCCTGCTTCCGGGCCGAGCGTGACGTGCTGCGGCGTCTGACGCCACAGGTGCCCGTGACGACGAATTTCATGATCGCTCATGCCAAGTGGGTCGACTACCGGTCGTGGGCCGGTGAGGTCGACGTGGTGTCCAACGACCACTATTCGCTTTCGGCCGCTGCGCAGGACATCGCAATCGATGCCGCCCTCGCCGGCGACATCAGCCGGGGCGTGTCCGGAGGGCGGCCCTGGCTGCTGATGGAGCACGCGCCGAGCGCGGTGAACTGGCAGCCGCGTAACTTCGCCCGGCCGCCGGGCCAACTGCGACGCAACTCCCTCGGCCACGTCGCCCGGGGCGCCGACAGCCTGCTGTTCTTCCAGTGGCGTGCCTCCCGCGCCGGCGCCGAGAAGTTTCACTCGGCTCTCCTTCCGCACGCCGGCACCGAAACCAAACTGTGGCATGAGGCCGTCGGACTTGGTCAGGATGTCCGGCAGATCGCTGCGATCGCCGGTAGCCGGGTCCAGGCCGACGTGGCGATCCTCTGGGACTGGCCGGCGTGGTGGGCACTCGAGCTCGACGGCCACCCGTCGGTCGACGTGACCTACCTCGATCAGATCCGAAGCTGGTACCGCTCCCTGTGGCGGCGCAACATCACCGTGGACGCCGTTCATCCCGAGGCGGACCTGACCGCGTACCGCCTGGTGCTGGTGCCCAGCCTCTATCTGATCAGTGACGTCGGCGCACAAAACCTCGCCGACTACGCCGAGCAGGGCGGCCACCTCGCCGTCGGCCATTTCTCCGGCATCGTCGACGAGCACGACGCGGTGCGCCTCGGCGGCTACCCAGGTGCGTTCCGCGATCTCCTCGGCGTGCACACCGAAGAGTTCTTCCCCCTGCCGCAAGGCGGGTCCGTACGACTGTCCAACGGCTGGACGGCGACGGTCTGGACCGAGCTGTTACACGCCGACGACGCCGAGGTGATGGCGACCTACGTAGACGGACCGCTGCCTGCCACGCCAGTCGTCACCCGAAGGGCCCGGGGCGGGGGAGCGGCGTGGTATGTCGCGACCAGGCTCGATCAGGGGTCGCTCGACAAGCTGTTGTTGGCGGTCGCCGACGACGCCGGCGTCACCCCGGTCGGCGTCGCTCCCCCCGGCGTTGAGCTGGTCCGCCGCCGGCACGCACCAGCCGGGCCGGCGTACCTCTTCGTGCTCAATCACACCGACCAGCCGGCCGATGTGGCAGCGATCGGGCCCGAGCTCCTGACCGGTACGCCCGCAAGCGGCACCCTCACCGTCGCCGGCGGCGGTGTCGCCGTCGTCTGCGAGGAATGACGGTTGTCGGCGGCGTCCGTGACCAGCTGCAGGCGGGGCGGCTCGTCGTCGCCCAACCGACAGCAGACAAGATGCACAGATGAAACGGACCTCTGCCCAGCTCGCCGACGGCCGCGAGATCATCTACTTCGACGAGACCGACTCGGCGACCCGGCAGTTGCACGACTCGCGTGAGCTGTCGATGACCTCGACGGAGTCAGAGATCCGTTACGACCCGCTGCGCGACGAGTGGGTGGCGATCGCATCCCACCGGCAGGACCGCACCTACCAGCCGCCGGCCGACCAATGCCCGCTGTGCCCGTCGCGCGACGGCCGGCAGACCGAAATCCCCTCTGCCGACTATGACGTCGTCGTGTTCGAGAATCGCTTTCCGTCCTTTTCCTCCGACTCGGACCTCTCCGGTCCGGTTTGGGCGTTGGAGGGCTATGTGCCGCGGCGACCGGGTGCCGGCCGGGCCGAGGTGGTGTGCTTCACCGCCGATCATGACGCGTCTTTCGGCTCGCTGCCGCCGGCCCGGGTGCGCACCGTCATCGAGGCCTGGGCCGACCGCACCGTGGCGCTCAACGCGTTACCCGCAGTGGAGCAGGTGTTCTGCTTCGAAAACCGCGGCCGGGAGATCGGGGTGACCCTTGATCACCCGCATGGGCAGATCTACGCCTATCCCTTCGTCACGCCGCGGACCAGGCGGATGCTGGAGATGGCCCGCCGGCATTGGCTGTCTACTGGCGGGCGCAATCTCTTCGCCGACATCCTGACCGCCGAGCGGAACGCCGGCATCCGGGTTGTCTGCGAGACCGCGGAATGGACGGCTTTTGTGCCGGCGGCGGCCCACTGGGCTTTCGAGGTGCATCTCTACCCGCACCGACGGGTGCCCGACATCCCCGCGCTCGACGACGAGCAACGCAACGATCTAGCCGAGATCTACGTCGAAGTGCTCAAGCGGTTCGACCGGCTGTTCGGCCTCCGGATGCCCTATATCGCCGCCTGGCACCAAGCTCCCGCCCGGATCGACCGGGACGTCGCGGGCCTGCACCTGGAACTGTTCTCCATCCGCCGGGCGCCGGACAAGCTCAAGTACCTGGCCGGTTCGGAGTCCGGCATGGATGTCTTCATTAATGACGTCACCCCCGAGACAGCGGCGCAGATGCTGCGCGAGGCGCACTGAGCACCGACTCGCGGCGCCGTCACTGACCTGCCTCGTGCTGGAAGACCCGGCTGTCCGACCGGTCGGCGCCGAGCCGCTCCTGTTGCTCTGCGGCAATGACGTGCATCACAGCGTTGATCAGGGCCAGATGCGTGAATGCCTGGGGAAAGTTGCCGAGCTGTCGCCCGCTCTCGGCGTCGATCTCCTCGGCATATAACTCCAGTGGGCTGGCGAAGCCGAGCAGTTTTTCACACAGCCGCCGGGCGCGCTCCAGCTCACCGATCTCGGCCAACGCGGAAACCAGCCAGAACGAGCAGATGGTGAAAGTGCCTTCCTCGCCAGCAAATCCATCATCTGTCTCCTCGGTCCGGTATCTCAGGACCAGACCATGCTCGGTGAGCTCGTCGGCAATGGCCAGCACGGTCGCGCGTACGCGGGGGTCGTCGGGCGGGAGGAAGCGCACGAGCGGCATGAGCAGCATGGAGGCATCGAGCGCCTCGGTGTCGTAGTGCTGGGTGAAGACCCCGCGGCCATCGACAGCGTTGGTGCAGATATCGGCGTGGATTTCGTCGGCAGCGGCCTGCCAATCGTCGGCGAGTTTCCACTCTTCACGCACGCGCGCCAGCCGGGCCCCACGGTCGAGGGCGACCCAACACATGACCTTGGACGAGGTGAAGTGTTGCGGCTCGCCGCGCACCTCCCAGATGCCACGGTCGGGCTCCTGCCAGTGCTTCAGCGCCGACTCGACCTGGTGGCGCAGCATCGGCCAGACCCGCTCGTCGAGACGGTCCCGCGAGCGCGCATGGAGGAAAACCGCGTCCAGCACGGCCCCCCAGACGTCGTTCTGCTTCTGGGAGTAGGCGTCGTTGCCGATCCGCACGGGTCGCGCGCCTTCGTACCCGTTGAGATGGCTCAGCTCACGCTCGGCCAGGTCTCGCTCGCCGCCGATGCCGTAGACGATCTGCAGATCACCGTCACGTTCGGCCAGGTCAGCGATGAAGTTGAAGAAGTCGTTGGCTTCCCAGTCGTAGCCGAGCGTGTAGAGACCCCAGAGGGCAAAGGTGGAGTCACGTATCCAGGTGTACCGGTAGTCATAGTTGCGTTCACCGCCGGGAGTCTCGGGCAGCGACGTCGTCGCGGCGGCCGCGATCGCTCCGGTCGGTGCATAGGTCAGCCCTTTGAGGGTCAACGCGCTCCGGGCCAGGTAACTGCGCCACGGATGGTCCGGGATGCGGCCGCTGGCCAGCCAGTGCTGCCAGTGGTGTGCCGTCCAGGTCATCCTTGCGTAGGCCTCGTCATAGGACTCCGGTGGCTGCGCACCGCCCCAGGACAGCGCGCAGTAGCGCACGTCACCCTCCTTGAGCATGGTCCTGGCCACAGCATGCGGTCCTTCGAATCCCAGCCGCATGTCGGTCGTCAGTGTGACGTCGCAGGCCACCCGGGGGCCTGCCCCTTCGCAGCGCGCCACGCACTGGTGGTAGCCCCGGTCGGTGTAGCTCCAGTGCGCGAGATGCCGCCCGTAATCGAATACCGGCTCGCAGTCGAGTTGCAGCTGAACCTCGCCGTTGACACACCGTACGGTCCGGATCAGCACATGCTCGGCGGCGTAGTCCGTCGGGGCCCGCCGGTAGTCCGAATGCTTCGGATCGGTGACGCGCCAGGGGCCCACGAGGAGCGCGTCCCGGACGATGATCCACCCTTCGCCCACATTCCAGCTCGTCTCCAGCACCATCGTGCCGGGCAGGTAGCGACGCGACGCCGGCACCCAACGCTCGGCCGGCCCGAACCGGAACGTGCCCGCGTCGCGATCGAGCATCGCGCCGAAGACACTGGCGGCGTCCATCCGCGGCAGGCACATCCACTCGACCGCGCCGCTCGGTGCGACCAGCGCCATCACCTCGCAGTCGGAGAGGAACGCGTAGTCGCCTATCCGCGGAAACGGCGTCATGCGAGTCGCCGGGTGATCACGTCCTCCCGGGACCGCGCCTGCGGGCGCCGACAAGGAAAGTCGGGCGGCACCGCTTCTCATGGCCGCCGGGCTGCCCGGTGCACGTCGCTTGCTGGTCACCATCACGAGCCTCCGTTGGCCGCCGCACCGAAATCGGGCCGAGGGCCGCATTCTCGTGCATCGCGCGGTGCGCGGCCAGTTCGCGACGGTGCAGCCCCGGCATCATGCATCGCAACCTGGCCTGCTTCACTCATCAACCGGAAAATACCGGTCGATGAACGCATTGCGGAACTTGCCGGTCGGGTCGTTTCTCCGGAGCAGGCGGACAAAATCGGGCGCTCGGTCGTACAACCCCCGGACAACCTCGGGGCTGGTTCCGAACACCTTGCCCCAGTGCGGTCTGGCTTCCATCGGCGCCAGCTGCCGCTCGACCGCGGCCACCACCGGAGCCACCGCCCTCCCATCCGGGACCCAGGTGAAGTGGATGCCCACCGTGTCCCGTCCGTAGCTGGGGCTCAACCAGAGCTCATCGGCGGCGACGGTCCGGATCTCGCAGATCTGCAGGACCGGGGCGACCAGGTCGCGGATCTGGTCAACGGCGGCCAGCGCCTCCAGCGCCCGCCCGCGGGGCACCAGGTATTCCGACTGCAGTTCCTCGCCGCTGCTGGGAGTGAACTCGAGCCGAAAGTGTGACAGTCGCTCGTGCCACGGGCCGAGCACTCCCAGCTGTTGGGTGCAGTTGACGGCGGGCAGGCCAGGAACCGGATGGCGCGGTCCGTCGGCCAGCGTCGCACCGAACCAACGCGGGTCGGCAGTGAAGGGGTCCCCCGATCGGCTCTTGACCCAGACCTGGTTGTTCCGCGAGCACCAGTCGGTGAACAGGCTCACGCTGTAGGCGCTCGACATGATCTCGTCGAACTGCGCCAGTCGGTCCTCCGGAAGGTCGTCGTAGACGTACTGCCGAATGTCGAACGCCGGCTCGATGTCCAGGGTCAAGCTGGTCACCACCCCCAGCGCACCCAGGCTGACGACCGCCCCGAAGAACGCCGCATCACCATCGCGGCGTACGACGGCCATCTCGCCGTCGGCACCGACCAACTCAAGCGCCGCCACCGAAGTGGCCAGGTTGCCGTTGGTTACGCCCGATCCATGCGTTGCGGTCGCGCACGCCCCGGCAATGGAGATATGCGGCAGCGAGCCCAGGTTGGCCAGCGCGTAGCCCCGGTCGTACAGCTGCCGGGCCAGCTCCCCATACCGGAGGCCCGCCGCGGCAGTGACGGTTGCGCGCTCGGAGTCGATTCTCACGGTGGGGGGCAGATCGGCGACCGATACCAGGGCCGCCTCGGAGTCAGCTAGGCGGTTGAACGAGTGGCCGGTGCCGAGCGCGCGTATGCGATCGCTGGCCGCCACTACCGCCTGCAGCTCACTCACCGACGTGGGTCGGTGAAAAGTCTGGGCAGCGTAAGTGATGTTGCCCGCCCAGTTGCGCGGCCGATCGGTCATCATCCTCCCTCCCAGCCGAGTGTCGCGAGCATGTTCCCATGCAGCCGGTGACCCGGTTCTGTCCGGCGGTAGGCAACCGCAGCCACTGGCGGGCGATCGACTCTGCTGATGACGCTGAACGCCAATTGCTAGGCCAGAAGGGTGAAATACGCCGGGTAAGGGGGTGCCGCCGTTTCACGAGGCGGAGTTCTGGGATAACAATAAGTATGCGAACGGAATCATCCGTGCCGCTATCCGCGTCATTCCCGGGGGGGACCATGTCACCGATTTTCGTACGTTTCCGAACTGCACTGCCGCTCGTTGCGGTCACCGCAATCGGCCTCTCGGCCGCACCAGCGGTGGCCACAGCTGCGACCACCAGAGCAGCTGCCGCCTCTACTCAATACGCCTATCAAGGCGACGCATTCGGCACCAGGGCCACCGTTGGCAGGACCGTCAGGTCGGGCTCGTCGGCGCCGGTCTATCTTGGCTGCACCACAACGGCGGGTCTGCACCGCACCAACACCGCGGCCGGTCTGAACCTCGCTCCGCTGCTCGTCAACGGCACGGTCACCGAGACCGCCGACACCTCAGTTGCCCCGGTCGACGCCCGCACCTCGGCAACGGTCCAGAATGTCGACCTGCTGGCCGGCTTGATCCACGCCGTCGCCGTACGCTCGGTCAGCTCCACCACCCATGACGCGACCGGCTTCCACCTGAGCGCGTCCGGAACGACACTCACGTCCCTGGTCGTCGCCGGCGTCCCGGTCAACGCCAGGGTGGCCGCCAACACCAGGCTCGCCGTCAACGGCTTCGGCTACGTGGTGCTCAACGAGCAGATGAAGCGCATGAGTGCGTCGTCGGCGTCTCTCACCGTCAACGCCATCCACCTCGTCATCACGCGTACCAACGCCTTGGGCCTGGCCGTCGGCACGAATGTGATTGTGGCGCACGCCGCCAGCGGCCTGGGCGGACCGGTCGCCGGAACCCTGGACGGCAGGGCCTACGGGACCAGCGTCAAGCTCGGTAAAGTGGTGCGCTCCGGGCCCTCATTCCTGATCGTCATGCCGTGCCTGGGCACCAACGGCATTCTGCGCAACAACACCGGCGCCGGGGTGAATGTGCCTGACGTGTTGGCCAGCGGCACCATCCGCAACACCGTTCAGGGGACGGTCGACGCCACCACCGCCATGGGTGAAACCACCTCCACCGTCGACCGCACGAACGTCCTGGCCGGCCTCGTGTCAGCCACCGTCATCAAGGCCGACACCCATGCCAAGAAGAATGGCGACGGCACCTTCTCGTTCAGTGACACCGGCAGCAGCTTCGGCTCGCTGTCGGTCAACGGTCACCCCCGGATCGGCGCCAACGTCGCCGCGAACACCCAAATCACCATCGCCGGCCTGGGCACGTTGTACCTGCACCGAGTCATCCACAAGGCGAACAGCATCGAGGTCCACATGATCGAGCTGGTCGTCACCCAGAACAACCCGCGGGGACTGCCCGTCGGCAGCGACATCATCGTCGCAGCATCGGAGGCATCGGCTCACTAGCGAGCGGCCGGACGAGGCATGTCGGGGTGGGACCGAAAGTCGGTCCCACCCCGATTCCCTGCGTTCGGGTGACGGTGTCTCATCGCCGGCCGCCGCCCTCGTCCGCTGACTGGTCAGCCGACGGGGGCGGCGAAGACGATGATGTTGTCGCTGTAGTTGCGGGTGGCCGCGTCGTAGCTGCCCCCACACGTGATCAGGGCGAGCTGCGGCGGCCCGTCGGTACGAAAGAGATTCTGCCGATTCAGCGCCGACTTCACGACATGGTGGCTGCCGGTCATCCGGTATCGACGGGTCGAGCCGTCGGCTTGCCGCACGACGATGACGTCGCCCTGCCGAAGCCGGTCGAGGTGCGTAAACGGCCCGTGGCTGCCGTTGTAGGAGACATGAGCCGCCAGCACGACTGTCCCGACGGGGTCACCGGGCATCGACCCGCTGCTCCACCAGGCCACCGTATGCGCATCCGTCGGCAGGTCGAGGCCGTGGCCGACCGGATCGGTGGTCCGCGCCTGAACCGGCGAGAAGCCCGGATAGCCGGGGACGGCCACCTGCGCCGGGCGATGGGCAGCCTCGGCGCGGGCCGCATCCAGGGTGGCCGGCCGCGACTGGAGTAGAGCGCCGTCGGCAACGGGCGGCGACGGCGAGGCGGCTGCGGTGACCGAGGAGGCCATGGGCACCCGAGCACGGTCGGCGCTCGCGGCACACCCGCAGAGGATCGTGACAGCGGTGAATGCGGCGAGAGCCGGGACCACGCGCCGACGTGCGCCGCTCACCGCCAACTCAGGTGGCAGTGGACGTCGAGCGCCGCACAGCCGACAGCCGCGACCGGCGACGGAGCAGGAAACCGGCCAGCAGACCGCCCAAGGCCAGGCCGCCGAGGCCGGGCAGGACTGGCTCGGCCGCACCCGTTTCGATGGGGCCGACTCCGGTCTGGACGGTCCGCGGCGCCGCACTGGCCACCGTTGGCTGGACGGTCTGCGCGATCCAGCCCAAGCTGTTGTCTTTTCCCGAGCCGATCAGATACAGCACCATGGCCCGGCCGGCGACGACCGGAACATTCTGCGGTGGAACGAGGGGGGTAGAGCCCGTTATCGGCAGCACGGCGACCGCGTGCGACCCGGGAGCGATCGCTGACACCTTCTGCTGCGGAGCCTCGATCGAGGCGGTCAGGACCCTGTTGTCGACGGTGACCCGCACCGGCGGCGCAGCAGCGATATCGCGGACAGCCACCGCCGTCGCGCCGCCCGGGACGCCGGCGAGGTTGTCGTCATAGGCGGTCACCTGCGGCTTCCCGGCCGCATTCAGCCCGATGCCCAAGGTGACATGGCTCCCGGCGGTGACCCGAACGACCGTGTCGAGCAGCGGTCGGGCCGACGCGGCCGCACCGGTCGGCCACGCCTGGATGCGGTGTGCGCCGGCGGGCAACGACAAAGGGTCGGTGATGCGCTCCGGAGCGAACCCGCTGAGCACGAGCTTGCCGTCGACCCGAACGTCGGCCACCAGCCCGCGGACCCCGTGGACGACGGTGACCTTAGCGGGGGCAGGCGCGACGGCGGCCTGCGCCGGCACACCCGGCAGCACGAGGGCGGCACCTGCGGCGGCCGGCGCCACTGCCAGCGCAGCGGAAAGGGCCCAGGCGAGAAGGGACTTGGCCATCTGTGACCTCCGAAGGGAAAACGATCGAGCGGAAAACGAACGAGCGTGCGGGCAGCAGTCGCGAGGTTAGCGGCCGGACGCCGCAATCCCAATGCCTACAACAGAATGCTGTCACTCGATCACGCATAGTGGCAAGATCTGGCGCAGCCGCCGATGGTCGAAGGCGCCGGTAGCCTGACGGCTCAATGGAGGTGTGAAGCTCATGCGCAGGACATCGGCTCGGCTTGCGATGGCGACGTCTGCGGCCGCGCTGCTGGCCGCCGGGTCAGGTGGGGCCGGCGCCGCCGCGACCGTGGCGCCCTCGCTGCGGGTCGCCACGGTCAGCACCACCGGCGACCCGGACCTCGTCGTCGTGGTGCCGGCTACGGTCGCGGCCCAGGCGGTTCCGCCGTCTGCCTTCCGGGTCAGGCAAGGTGGCCGCGTGCTGCGGATCTCGGCCAATCGCATCACCGACGAGGGCCTTGACGTTCACGTCGTTCTCGATACCTCCGCCGCCAACACATCGCTGGCAGCCGAACAGGGGGCGGCCTCCGATCTGTTGCGCAACCTGCCCCCCCAGGTGCGCACCGCGACCGAGACATCGGGCGGTCTGGTGCACGCGCCGCAGGCCGGGCGGGTCAGCGCGCTGCAAACTCTCGCGCAGGTCCGGTCGGACCCGGCCGCGACCCCGTTCGAGACCTCCACCACCCTGACCGCCATCGCTTCGTCGCCGACCGGGGACCGCAGCCGCATCCTGGTCCTGTTGACCGGATGTCGCCCCGATACCGCCCCCGGTTTCCCAGCACTCGGTCGGACGCTCGCTCGGGGCCGCCAGCAGCTGGACGTCCTGGCTGCGGGCAGCCCCTGCGGTCCGGCGCTAGCTGCTCAGGCTCGCAACAGCGGTGGTCTCGGCGTCACCGGGACGCCACCCGAGCGGCTCGCGGAGGCGGTCGACACCATCACGTACGACATTCTCGGCCAATACCGATTGACCGTCCGCAACGCGCAGTCGACCTCGCCACTCGATGTCGAGATGGACTACGCCGGTGTGCACGCCTCGACGACCGTGGCGCTGGCCCCGGCCCGGGCCGGGGCTTCGGCCGTCCGCGTATCAGAAGGCAATGACCGGCTGCTATTCAAGCTCTTGGCCGGCCTTTCCGGAATTATCCTGATCGCCACGGCCGTCGGCTTCGTGCTGCTGCTCCGCCGTCGCTCGCACCTCCTGCCTGCGTAACGCCGCCGCACCCAAAGGCGTCCTAGACTTCGGCGGTGCAGTCAAGCGTCGTCACCAACCGGATTGCCACCCTGCCCAACCTGCTGAGCCTGTTGCGGCTGCTCGGCGTTCCGCTGTTCGTCTATCTGCTGCTGGGTCCGCATTCCGATCTGCCGGCCCTGGGCGTCCTCATGTTCGCCGGCGCCAGCGACTGGCTCGATGGGCGGCTCGCCCGCGCCTGGAACCAGGTCAGCCGCCTTGGCCAGCTGCTGGACCCGCTGGCCGACCGGCTCTACATCGTTGCCACCTTGATCGCCTTCGTGCTTCGCGACGTGATCCCCTGGCAGCTCGCGGTCGCTCTCGTGGCCCGCGACCTCATGCTGACCCTGTGCCTGCCGGTGCTGCGGCACGCCGGCTACGGCCCGCTGCCGGTGCACTTCCTGGGCAAGGCAGCCACCTTCAACCTGCTGTACGCCTTTCCCTTCCTGCTGCTCGCCGTCGGGGATGGCCTACTGGCCACCATTGCCCGGCCGATCGGCTGGGCATTTGTCATCTGGGGAACCGCTTTGTACTGGTGGTCGGGCGCCCTCTATGTCGTGCAGGTCGGGCGGCTGTTCGTGCGCTGCCGCGAGACGGCGCCGGCATGAGGGCGGTTGTCATGGCTGGTGGCGAAGGCACCCGCCTGCGGCCGATGACGGCCAATCAGCCCAAGCCCCTGTTGCCAGTGGTCAACCGCCCGATTATGGAACACGTTCTGCGCCTGCTGCGCCGCCACGGCGTCACCGAGACGGTCGTCACCGTGCATTTTCTCGCCTCATTGGTCCGGCAGTATTTCGGCGACGGCGCCGAGCTCGGCATGTCCTTGGCGTACGCCACGGAGGAGGTGCCGCTGGGCACGGCCGGGAGCGTCAAGAATGCGGAAGCGGCTTTGCGTGGTGAGCCGTTCATCGTCGTCTCCGGTGACGCGCTCACCGACGCGGACCTGTCGTCGCTCATCGATTTTCACCGAGCCCAGGGCGCGATGGTCACGGTGGCCCTCAAACGGGTGCCCGACCCGCTCGACTTCGGCATCGTGATCGCAGACGAACGCTCTCGGATCCAACGGTTCCTGGAAAAGCCGACCTGGGGACAGGTCTTCTCCGACACGGTGAACACCGGGATCTACGTCATGGAGCCCGAGGTGCTCGACTTCGTGCCGCGCGGTCAGCCGGTCGACTGGGCCGCCGACGTCTTTCCCCGCCTGCTGGAGCAGGACGCTCGGCTGTGCGGCTGGCTGCTCGATGGCTACTGGGAGGACGTCGGCACCCAGGACTCCTACCTGCGGGCTCAAGCCGATGTGCTCAACCGCGCGGTCGAGGTGGACATCGACGGCTTCGAGGTGTCCCCCGGCGTCTGGCTGGGGGAGGGGGCCGACGTCGATCCCGACGCGGTGCTCACCGGGCCGCTCTATATCGGGCGGAACTGCGTGGTGGAGGCCGGCGCGCAGTTGCGGGAGTTCACCGTGCTCGGCGACAACGTCGTAGTGAAGCGGGACGCTTTCCTGCACCGCGCCGTCGTCCACGACAACTGTTTCATCGGTCCCCAGGCCCGGCTCCGCGGATGCGTGCTCGGCGACAACACCGCGGTGTTGCGGGCGGTGAACATCGAAGAGGGGGCGGTGATCGGGGACGGCTGCCTGATCGAGGAGGAGGCCTACCTCAACGCCGGCGTGAAGGTCTACCCGGCCAAGACCATCGAGGCCGGCGCCCACATCACCGACAGCGTCATCTGGGAGAGCCGGGGCAGCCGTGCTGTCTTCGGTCGGCGAGGGGTCAGCGGCCTGGTCAACGTCGAGATCACTCCCGAGTACGTGGTCCGCCTCGCGTCTGCGTACGCCACGACGCTGTCCAAGGGCAGCGTGGTGACGACCGCGAGGGACGCGTCACGGGCCGCTCGCGCATTCAAGCGTGCGGTGATAGGTGCGCTCACCGCCAACGCCATCGACGTCCGTGACCTAGAGGTGTCGCCCGTCCCGGTGGCCCGTTTCCTCACGGCGACGAGCAGCGCGGCCGGCGGGGTCATGCTCAGGACCACCCCGGGCAATCAAGAATCGATCGACATCTCCTTTTTCGACGAGAACGGCTGCGACCTCTCCGCCACGACGCAACGCAGTATCGAGCGCACGCTGTCCCGGCAGGACTTTCGGCGTGCTGCCGCGCGGGACATCGGTGAATTGTCCTTCCCGCCTCGCACGGTCGACACCTACACCGAGGAGCTCCTCGCCCGGCTCGACCTCTCGGGCGTCGGTGCGGCTGAGCTCAAGGTCGTCGTCGACACCGCGGGCGGCGCCGCCTCGTATGTGCTGCCCCGCCTCCTGGGCCGGCTGAGCATCGATGCACTGGTGGTGCGCCTCGGCGCCGACGAGAAGGTCACCACCCAGAGTGATGCCGAGCGGGCGGGCAGCCTGCGCAAACTCGGCGACCTGGTCGCTTCGGCGCAGGCCGCACTCGGCGTCCGCTTCGACCACGTCGGCGAGCGCATGTGCATCGTCGACGAGCGGGGCGAAGCACTCGGCGACGAACGGTCTCAGCTGGTCCTGCTCGACCTGGTCGCAGCCGACCGCAGAGCGGGGACCGTCGCGTTGCCGGTGACCACCACGCGGCTTGCCGAGCAGCTGGCCCGCTCCTATGGCGTCGGCGTCCGGTGGACGGCTATCGGGTCATGCGCGCTACCGCGGGGGGCGGACGACCAGTCAGCCGAGGACCTGATCTACGGCGGTGACGGTCGCGGTGGCTTCGTCGTCCCGGAAATGAGCCAGACCGTCGATGCGATCGCTGCCTTTGTCAGGTTGCTGGGCCTGCTGGCCCGGACCCGGCTGTCACTGTCGCAGGTGGATGCGCGGATTCCGGATGCCCACGTGCTGCGTGGATCGGTCGCGGTGCCATGGGCCGCCAAGGGGACGGTCATGCGCGCCGTAGCGACCGCGGCTGCCGACCATGCCATCGACACCACCGACGGGGTGCGGGTCGTCTTCGGCGACAACAGCTGGGTCCTCGTGCGGCCCGACCAGGCCGAAGCATTCGCCCACATATGGGCCGAGGCGCGAAGCCATGTGGAGTCGGCGGCGCTGCTGTCGCACTGGTCCGCTGTCGTCGAGGAGGCCGGACGCTGACCGCCCCTCCTGGGCCGGAGCGGCGGGCCGGCTCCGGCTTGTTGCGCAGCCTGCTCGAGGAGCATCTCGAGCCCGGCTACCAGATCGCCGCACGCCGGCGGGCCACCGCATTGCCATCGGCCCGCCGGCGCGGTGTGGGCGCGGCAGTCCGGGTCGTCGTGCTACTGGCGATCGGCGTGCTGATGGCGGTCGCCTACACCCAGGTCTCGGTGCGGGCACCGCAGGCCGCCCAGACGCGGGCGGCACTTGCCGGCGACGCCCGGGCTCGCGCTGCGCTGACCGACCGCCTCCAACGGCAGGCCGACGCCGAACGCAGACAGCTCTCCACCGCGCGCGCGAGAGCGCTGGCCGACAGCGCCGCCGGGCGGCAGGTAGCCGGCCAGGTGCGCAGCCTCGAAGTCGCGACGTCGCTGGTTGCCGCGACGGGGACCGGTCTGGTGGTCACCGTCGCTGACGCTCCGGTCCGGCCCGATCCGGTCACCGGCCAGGCGCCACAGACCGACCCGACCGGGCCGGGCCGGGTCCAGGATCGCGACCTCGCCGATATTGTCAACGGCCTATGGGCCGCCGGAGCCGAAGCGATCGCCGTCGACGGCCAGCGACTTTCGCCGATTTCGACGATCAGATCGGCCGGGGGCGCCATCCTGGTCGACTTTCGTCCGGTGTCCAGTCCCTACGAGATTTCGGCGATAGGGAATGCTGACCGCATGCAGGCTCAATTCGCCGACAGTGCAGTCGCCCGCTCGTTCACCACAGTCGCGCAGTTGTATCGGATGGGCTTCACCGTGCGCCGGAAAAGCAGCGTTGCGGTGCCGGCCGCCTCGGCGACGCAACTGCAGTACGCCCTGCCGAGAGTCGCCGGACGGTGATCGCCGCCGCCGCGTTGGTTATCGGGCTCGTGCTCGGCCTCGTCCTCCGGCCGACCGTGCCGGTCGGCCTTCAGCCGTACCTGCCGATCGCCATCGTTGCTGCGCTCGACGCGGTGTTCGGAGGGATTCGGGCCAGTCTGGACGGAATATTCGATGACAAGGTCTTCGTCGTGTCCTTCGTTTCCAACGTCCTTGTCGCGGCCGTCATCGTCTTTCTCGGCGACAAGCTCGGGGTCGGCGGTCAGCTGTCCACCGGGGTTGTCGTGGTCCTCGGCATCCGGATTTTCGGCAACGTGGCGGCGATCCGCCGGCACGTGTTCCGCGCGTGACACCATCGGTGCCGCAGCCGGCGCCCGGCTGGCGCCGCCACCGGCGGGCCGGCGCGCTGATCGGGATCCTGTGCGGGTTGCTCGGGTTTGCGGTGGCCGTGCAGGTGCACAGCACCCAGAGCACCGCCCTGCCAGCGGCGCGTCAAGAGGATCTGGTCCGCATCCTCAACGATCTGTCCGCTCGCGAAGACCGGCTCCGGGCAGAGATCAACGACCTGCAAGCAGCCAGGGCCGGCATCGGGTCCGGCACCGACCGCACCACCACGGCGCTGGTGGAGGCTCGACGACGGGCGGAGGAGCTCGGCGTCCTGGCCGGCACGGTGCGGGCAAGTGGCCCGGGCCTCGTTCTGACCGTCAGTGAGGGCAGCAAGCACATCCCGGCCGAGCTGTTGCTCGACAGCCTGGAGGAGCTGCGCGGCGCCGGCACCGAGGCGGTGCAGATCGGGGACGCCGGCGGCCGCGCCGTACGGGTGGGGGCGTCGACCTGGTTCACCGACGCCGGAGCCGGTATCAGCGTCGACGGGACGACGCTCAAGGCGCCCTACCAATTGATGGCGATCGGTGACCCGACCACCATGGCCGCCGCGCTGAACATCCCCGGCGGGGTCACCGACACCGTGCGACAGGCAGGGGGCTCACTGGCGATCACGCAGTCGGGCGGGGTGTCCGTGACGGCGTTGCGACCGGTTGTGGCGCCTCAGTACGCTCGGGCAGCCAAGTAGCCGCCCCGGTCCGGCCCACCCTGAAATTCGAGCCGTCCAACCCAGAATGTGCGATCCGCAATGTGCAATCCGTACCGTGGATGGAGCGACGATGACGCCCGACGACCTGCAGTACACAGCCGAACACGAGTGGGTGCACCAGCTGGAGTCGGGCGAGCAGCTGCGCATCGGGATCACCGACTACGCCCAAGGCGCACTCGGCGACATCGTCTTCGTACAGCTCCCGGAGGTGGGCTCACGGGTCGAGGCCGGACAGGCGATCGGCGAGGTGGAATCGACCAAGAGCGTCTCCGATGTCTACGCCCCGGTCGGCGGTGTCATCAGCGGGCGCAATCCGGCCCTGGACACCGCGCCCGACCTGATCAACTCCGACCCCTACGGCGAGGGCTGGATGTTCGAGCTGACGCTGGACGCCCCGCTCGCCGCGGGCGAGCTTCTCGATGCCAGCGCTTACCAGCAACAGGTTGAAAACGGCTGACCGCCGAGCCCGGCTGTTTGACCCCCTTCGACGTCGCTGACTACGCTTTCCAGCACAACGGCGGCCGTTAAACCTACGGTTGGCGTGGAGACTTTCCTGACCCCGGCCCGGAGGCGATTCGATCGTGAGCAGACGACGGTGACCTGTCCCCGCTGTGGCCAGCACAACCCTGAAGACGGCCGCTTCTGCACCCGCTGTGGCGCGGCCCTGACCTTCTCCGACGCGCCGGCCCCCAGCCCGTCCCTCGATGTGACGTCGACCATGACGCTCGGCGCCATGGAGGAGTCCGGGGCTGACTCGCCGGACTCCATCGCCGATGCCCACGCCCGAGCGGTCGAGGCGCTCCCCGGCGGGTCTGCGTTGCTCGTCGTCCGGCGGGGCCCCAACGCCGGCAGTCGGTTCCTTCTCGACGAAGACGTGACCACGGCGGGTCGCCATCCGGAGAGCGACATCTTTCTCGACGACGTGACTGTCTCCCGCCGGCATGCGGAGTTCCGCCGCGAGAGTGGCGCCTTTTCCGTCCGCGACGTCGGCAGTCTGAACGGCACGTACGTCAACCGCGAGCGCATCGAGGCGGCGACGCTGGCCGGCGGGGACGAGGTGCAGATCGGCAAGTTCCGCTTGGTGTTCCTCACCGGCCCCCGGTCTGCGGAGGTGGGCCCTCCCGGAGCCGCCTCGTGAGCCGGCCGGAGACGTCCTCGCCGGCCTACCTCAGCATCGGGGAGGTGCTGGGGCAGCTGCGCACGGAGTTCCCCGACGTCACGATCTCCAAGATCAGGTTCCTGGAGGCGGAGGGGCTGATCGAGCCCGATCGGGCGGCGTCGGGGTACCGCAAGTTTTCCCGCGACGATGTCGCTCGGCTGCGCTACGTGCTGGCTGCTCAGCGTGATCAGTATCTGCCGCTGCGGGTGATCAAGGAGCACCTCGACGCGATCGACCGCGGCCTCGAGCCACCCGAGGCCAGCAGCATCTCCCCCCGCGTTCCGCGATCCCTGGCCTCGACGGACGGCCTGCCCGGTCCGGCTGAATTCACCCCCGACGGCGGCCAGGTCCGGCTTTCCCGCAAGGAGCTGCTGGCCGAATCCGGGCTGGACGAGGGGGCCCTGCGGTCCATGGAGCAGTACGGCCTGGTCGTTCGGCCGGCTGCCGGTTTCTACGACGGTGACGCCCTGCTCGTGGCAAAGACGGTGGCCGAGATGAGCAGCTACGGCATCGAAGCCCGGCATCTCCGGGCCTACCGCAGTGCCGCCGACCGCGAGATCGGCCTGTTCCAGCAGGTGGTGACGCCGATGACCCGCCAGCGCGACCCCGAGGCTCGCGTCCGGGCGCAGGAGACGGTCCGCGAGCTGGCCTCGCTGTCCATCCGCCTGCACGCGACCCTGGTACGCGCGGGACTCCGACTCGAGCTGGGCGGCTGACGCAGCCTCGGCCTGCGGCGCGCTGCCCCTCCCAGCGGATGCCGACGTGTAGTTTCGTAGCAGCGGATCACCCCGAGCGTGGGAGGCTGTTGTGCAAGAGCTCAGCGTGGTCGGGGTCCGGGTCGAGCTGCCCTCCAACCAGCCGATCGTGCTCTTGCGCGAGGTGGCCGGCGAACGCTACCTACCGATCTGGATCGGTGCCGTGGAGGCCACGGCCATCGCTTTCGAACAGCAGGGCGTGCGCCCGGCCCGGCCGATGACACATGACCTGCTGCGCGACGTACTGACCGCCCTCGACAAGCCGCTTCAGGCGGTCAACATCACCGAGCTTCGGGAAAGCGTCTTCTACGCCGAGTTGGTGTTTCCCGACGGAGTGCGGGTCAGCGCCCGGCCGTCGGACGCGATTGCGCTGGCCATGCGCACCGGCGTCACCATCTACGGCGCCGCGCAGGTGCTCGACGAGGCCGGGATCGCGGTGCCCGACGAGCAGGAGGACGAGGTAGAGAAGTTCCGGGAGTTTCTCGACCAGATTTCACCCGAGGATTTCGAGGGAGGGGGCTCATAGTCAGGTCACCGTCAAGTAGAGGTTGAATGTTGCGACGCGCCGATTGCGGTCGTTGACCCCCGCGTCCGCCGCGCATAGCGTCCTGCATCAGGTATCCCGTTCACAGCGCTGCGCATAGTAAGCGCTCCGATTGTCCCCGCCGGAGGTTCCGTGGACATCACCGACCACGGCACATCCCCCGATCAGCAGGTTCTGTTCACCGACGGTCTGCCGGTCTCGCCCGATGAGCTGGTCGGCTATCGCGGGCCCATTGCCTGCGCGGCTGCCGGCATCACCTACCGTCAGCTGGACTACTGGGCGCGCACCAGCCTGGTGCAGCCCACGATCCGGGCAGCCACCGGCTCCGGTACGCAGCGGCTGTACTCCTTTCGCGACATCCTGGTGCTCAAGATCGTCAAGCGACTGCTCGATACCGGTGTTTCCTTGCAGAACATCCGCACCGCCGTCGATCAGCTGCACGCCCGGGGCACCGATGACCTGGCCCACATCACCCTGCTCTCGGACGGGACGACCGTCTACGAGTGCAGCTCAGCCGAGGAGGTGGTCGACCTGCTGCAGGGCGGCCAGGGCGTCTTCGGCATCGCGGTCGGCGGGGCGTTCCGGGAACTCGAAGGGTCGCTGGCCACCCTTCCGCACGAGCGGGCCGACGGCTCACCCGCCGCGGAGCCGATCACCGCCGACGAGCTGGCTGCGCGCCGGCAACGCCGCAGTTCTGCTTGAGCCGCATCGCTTGAGCCGCATCGCTCGAGCCGGAACCGTCCCCCAGCCGGCACCGCCCCCAGCCGGCACCGCCGGCTCGTGCCGGGGGAGTCACGCTGGTACCGTCGGCGCTGCCATCCCGTACGGGAGAGTCGCCGCACAGCCAGTACGGCGCGCCGAAGGGGCAACACTCCCCGGAACCTCTCAGGCGCCCGAGACCGTACGGATCAGCAGTCAGGCGCGAGCCCTGCGGCTCGCCGTCAGCTGCCAGGCGAGCTCTGAAGCCGGCGGGCAGCCGGCGGCGACAGAGGGGGAGGCCCACCGGCTTCGCCGATCTGTCGGCGCGCGATCCAGGGAGAGCCTCCATGCCTGACCGTCCGACCCTTCGCGACCTCGAGGCCGCTGTCCCGTTCGCCCAGCGTCATATCGGCCCGTCGGCCGACGAACAGGCGAAGATGCTGGCCGTCATCGGTTACGGCTCGCTCGACGAACTCACCGCAGACGCCGTGCCGCAGGGCATCCGCAGCGACGAGCCGCTCCAGCTGCCGCCGGCCGCCGACGAGCAGCAGACGCTCGACGAGCTGCGGAAGCTGGCCGGCCGCAACCAGCGGCTGGTGCAGATGATCGGCCTCGGTTACTCCGACACCGTGACGCCGCTGGTCGTCTTGCGCCGGGTCATCGAGAGCCCCTCCTGGTACACCGCATACACCCCGTACCAGGCCGAGATCAGCCAGGGGCGGTTGGAGGCGCTGCTGAACTTCCAGACCGTGGTGTCCGAGCTGACCGCACTGCCGGTCGCCGGCGCCTCCTTGCTCGACGAGAGCACGGCGGCGGCCGAAGCGATGGCCCTGTCCCGCCGCGCCGTCCGGGACACCGATCTGGCCTCGTTCGTCATCGACGCAGATGTACATCCGCAGACCATGGCCGTCGTGCGCACCCGGGCCGAGCCGCTGGGCATCGACGTGGTCGTCGCCGACCTGTCGGCCGGCCTGCCCGACGTCCCTGCTTTTGGGATCCTGCTGCAATACCCCGGTTCGTCGGGGGCCGTCCGGGATCTCGGCCCGGTGACGACTGCGGCGCACGAGCGGGGTGCGGTCGTCACCGTCGCCGCGGACCTCCTCGCGCTGACGCTGCTCACGGCGCCGGGGGAGTTCGGCGCTGACATCGCTGTCGGATCGGCCCAGCGCTTCGGCGTGCCGCTGGGCTTCGGTGGCCCACACGCCGGCTACCTGGCCCTGCGGGACGGGTTGCAGCGCATGCTGCCGGGTCGCCTGGTCGGCGTGTCGGTGGACACCGACGGCGCGCCGGCGTACCGGCTGGCACTGCAGACCCGCGAGCAGCACATCCGGCGCGAGAAGGCGACGAGCAACATCTGCACGGCGCAGGTCTTGCTGGCCGTGGTCGCGTCCATGTACGCCGTCTACCACGGGCCGGCCGGGCTCGCCGCGATCGCGCGGCGGGTCCACCGGTACGCCGCAGTGCTGGCCGCCGGCCTTCGCGCCGGCGGTGTCGAGGTGGTGTACGGGCAATTCTTCGACACGGTGCAGGCGGCGGTGCCCGGTCGCGGCGCGGAGGTGGTCCGGGCCGCCCGATCACACGGCATCAACCTGCGCCTGGTCGACGACGACACGGTCGGCATCGCCTGCGACGAAGCGACCGGACGGCCGGAGCTCGAAGCGGTCTGGGCAGCGTTCGGCTTGTCCGCCGCGGCACCTGCACCGCAGGTTCATCCACCGTCCGTCGATGAGCTGGACGCAGCCACCACGGACGCGCTGCCGGGCGCGCTCCTCCGCGAGTCGTCGTACCTCACGCACCCGGTCTTTTCGGCCCATCACAGCGAGACGGCGATGCTGCGCTACCTTCACCGGCTGGCGGAGAAGGACTATGCGCTGGACCGCGGCATGATCCCGCTCGGCTCCTGCACGATGAAGCTGAACGCCACCGCCGAGATGGAGCCGATCACCTGGCCGGAGTTCGCCGGCATCCACCCGTTCGCGCCGGTCGACCAGGCCGGCGGCTACCTACAGCTGATCGCCGACCTCGAGCGCTGGCTGGCCGAGATCACCGGCTACGACGCGGTCTCGCTGCAGCCCAACGCCGGGAGCCAGGGAGAGTTCGCCGGCCTGCTGGCGATCCGCGCCTACCACCGGGCGGCCGGCGACGCTCACCGCGACATCTGTCTGATCCCATCGTCGGCGCACGGCACCAACGCGGCCAGCGCCGTGATGGCCGGCCTGAAGGTGGTGGTCGTTGCCTGCCGGGCCAACGGAGACGTCGACGTCGACGACCTGCACGCCAAGATCGAGTCACATCGCGACTCCCTGGCCGCCTTGATGGTCACCTACCCGTCGACCCACGGGGTGTTCGAGCAGGCGATCGAGGAGATCTGCGCCGCCGTCCACGAGTGCGGCGGCCAGGTCTACGTCGACGGTGCCAACCTGAACGCGCTGATCGGCCTGGCCCGGCCGGGCCGGTTCGGCGCCGACGTCAGCCACCTCAACCTGCACAAGACGTTCTGCATACCGCACGGTGGTGGCGGTCCGGGCGTCGGGCCGGTCGCGGTCCGCCGGCACCTCGCGCCGTACCTGCCCAACCACCCGTTGCGCGCGGAGGCCGGGCCGGCCACCGGGGTGGGGCCGGTCTCGGGTGCGCCGTGGGGCTCGGCCGGCGTACTGCCGATCTCCTGGGCCTACATCCGGATGATGGGCGCCGCCGGGCTGACGGCCGCGACCCAGGTGGCCATCCTCAACGCCAACTACGTGGCCCGGCGCCTCGCCCCGCACTATCCGGTGCTCTACACCGGCCGGGGCGGGCTGGTCGCCCACGAGTGCATCGTCGACCTGCGGCCGATCACCAAGGAGACCGGGGTGAGCGTCGACGACGTCGCCAAGCGGCTGATCGACTACGGCTTCCACGCCCCGACCATGTCCTTCCCGGTCGCCGGCACCCTGATGATCGAGCCGACCGAGTCGGAGTCACTGATGGAGCTTGACCGCTTCTGTGACGCCATGATCGCGATCCGGGCCGAGACGGTGAAGGTCGCGACGGGGGAGTACGACAAGGGAGACAACCCGTTGGCCGGCGCGCCGCACACCGCGGCGATGCTGGCCGGGGACTGGGACCATCCCTACTCGCGGGCCGAGGCGGCCTACCCGGTCCGGTCACTGCGCGACGGCAAGTACTGGCCGCCGGTGCGGCGGGTCGACGGCGCTTACGGCGACCGCAATCTCATCTGCAGCTGCCCGCCCATCGAGGAGTACGAGTCATAGGCCGGGAGCCAGGGCGTCGACCACGTTCGGCGCAGCGCCTCAGATCAGTGCTGATGCGCGGCGCAGAAGTCCTGGATGCGGCGCCAGGCGTCCGCTGCCGCGGCGGGCTCAGGACCCATTCCGAGAACGCGCATCTCTCGTACGTAGCGTACGCAGAGTCGGCCCGCTACTCGGGTCGGTGTCAGAAGCCGCAAACTAACAACGCCGGGCACGATTTTTCACGGCGGGCGGCTTGGCGGTAGCCGCCGTCGCTGTTGCTCCGGGGTGCACAGCGGGGTCGTTGGTCGATCGTCGTCTTGTCGAGGTGGCCGTAGATCGTGGATCTGGGCACGCTAAACATGGCGGCGATCTGCGCGACGGTGTGCTGACCGGCGTCGTAGAGCTGTTGCGCGACGGCGGCCTGCTGGCTGGTGAGCCGCGGTCGTCGACCCCCAGAACGTCCGCGTGCACGCGCCGCGGCGACGCCGTCGCGGGTGTTGGCGATGATCAGTTCGCGCTGGTACTCGGCAAGAACTGACAGCATCCCGAACATCGCTCTGCCTTCGGCGACGCCGGCTCGGCGCAGGGCGTCGACCTGATGATCGGGATTCTGCTCGGTCGTGGACACCCTGCGTAGCCGATGATCAACAACGTCGATATTAGAGTCAGTTCAGGGTTTGCCGAAACAGTTTCTCGACTCAGATTATCGACACTCCAGAGGCGGCAATTTGGATTGTGTCGGCAAATGACCGTTTGCCGACGCAGCTACGAACAACTAGCGGCCCCCATGCTGGATGACCGATTTCGATCCGGCGTGTGTCAGGTCTCATGAGGCCGTTCGGTGGGTGGTCCAGCGCGCAGCTGGCCCCCAACGCGGTGGCGGCAGGCGTCGAGGAAATCGGGGCCCGTGTCCGCCTGAGCGAGCCGGTGGCGGAGACGCTTTAGCCATTTGGTCATGACATTTGCCCTTCTTGTGACCGGTGACCGCCCGCGTCGTACTTCAACAACAGGCGGTTGCGACGCTCGGCTGAGGCTCTTGGTCGGTGGCGGTGCCGCAACTGCAGGGGCTGTTCTTGGTTGGGCCGCCGGCGGTGGCGCTGTCGGCGAGCACGGTGTAAATCTCCCAGTGCTCGCCGTTGGGTGCGCCCTCGACCCAAAACTTGTCCTGCTTGGCGTAGCAGCAGGTGGTGCCACGCTCGTCGACCGAGGCGAAGCCGGCCGCGGCGAGGCGGGTCTGCTCGGTGTCCACGGTGTCGGTGTCGGCGACCTCGACACCGAGGTGGTTGATGCTGCCGCCTGGCCGGGATTTTCAACGAGGACGAGCTTGAGCGGCGGCTCGGCGACTGCGAAGTTGGCATAGCCGGGTCGGATCTTGGCTGGGCTGATGTTGAACAGCTTCGAGTAGAAGCCGATCGACTCGTCGAGGTTGTCGACGTTGAGGGCGAGCTGGACGCGGGACATGGTGACCTCCGGAAGGACTTCGACAGTTGTCGATGTCCCGCCAGGTTGCCACGGGGCATCGACCTCTGTCAATATCGATGCATGTCAAAGTCCCTAACCATATTGTCTCCGGTGGAGAGGGTGGCGTGCTGCTCGCCGCTGTCGCGTGAGCCGTTGTCGCAGGCCGCTGCGGATCAGATCGTGCCGCTGTTGAAGGCGCTGGCCGATCCGGTGCGACTGCGGCTGATGTCGCTGGTCGCCTCGCACGAGGGCGGCGAGGCGTGCGTGTGCGACCTCAACGACGCATTTGATCTGTCGCAGCCGACGATTAGTCACCACCTCAAGGTGCTGCACGAGGCTGGGCTTTTGGGACGCGAGAAGCGCGGCGTCTGGGTGTACTACCGGGCCAGCAACGGGGCGTTGTCAGGCCTGGCCGCGCTGATCGGCGATACCGCGCCGTGAACTCCGGCCTGGCGCGGCGGGCGCTGGCCGAATTCGTCGGCACGGCCTTTCTCGTCGCCGCCGTCGTCGGTTCCGGGATCGCCGCCGCCCGCCTCTCGCCGCACGACGTCGGGCTGCAACTTCTCGAGAACAGCATCATCACCGGCGCCGCACTCGCCGCGTTGATCCTCGCCTTGCAGCCGGTGTCGGCTGCTTTCAACCCGATCGTGACGTTGGTCGAACGGGCGATGGGCGCGATCGGAATGCGCGAAGCCGCTGCGCTCGTCGCGGTACAGGTAGCCGGTGGGGTCCTCGGCGCGGTCGTGGCCAACCTCATGTTCGGGCTCGACGCGGTGAGCCTGTCGACGCATCGCCGGACTGGGCACGGAGTGTGGCTGGGGGAGCTTGTGGCCACCCTCGGCCTGCTCGTGGTCATCTTCGGCACCGTCCGCGCCGGCCGTTCCGATCGTGTCGCGTTCGCGGTCGGCGGCTACATCCTCGCTGCCTACTGGTTCACCAGCTCGACCAGCTTCGCCAACCCCGCCGTGACCATCGCGCGGATGTTCTCTGACACCTTCGCCGGTATCGCCCCGGCGTCGGTGCTGGTGTTCGTCATGATGCAACTCCTCGGCGGACTGCTCGGCTTCGCACTGATCCGCGGCCTGTACCCGGAACACTCGCGTGATCGCCGCCGAGGCCATCGCGCAACCGATGGAGGAACACCATGACCTACCGGCCGACCGTCCTGTTCGTTTGCGTCCACAACGCCGGCCGCTCGCAGATGGCCGCGGGCTGGCTCAAGGAGTTGGCCGGTGACCGGGTCGAGATCTGGTCCGCTGGTTCCGAGCCGGCCGACCAGGTCAACTCGGTAGCCGTGGAAGCGATGCGCGCGGTCGGCATCGACATCAGCAGCGAGATGCCGAAGATCCTGACCACCGACTCGGTGTCGCGCGCCGACGTCGTGGTGACGATGGGCTGCGGCGACACCTGCCCGTACTTCCCGGGCAAGCGCTACGAGGACTGGGACCTGACCGACCCAGCCGGCCAGCCCATCGAGGTCGTGCGCGAGGTCCGCGACGAGATCAGGACCCGCGTCGCCGCCCTCGTCGACGACCTGCTGCCTGCGCCGCCATGAGCGTCACCGTCTCGTGGTCGTTCGCGCCCTACACGTCGATGCCCAGACGCCGGGTCATGTCGAGGCGGATCTCGCCGTAGGGGTTGATGTTGGTCCAGAACAGCGGTGATAGCCCGCGCCGGTCCGCAGACCCGAGTCGTGCCGACCAGGCGGGGTCCTCGAGCACCTTCTGCAGCAGCATCGTGTTGACCAACACGGTCGCGGACTGCAGCAGGTGCAGGGCGAGCATCGAGACCTCTTGATGTTCCCGGTCGTCGCCGGTGAGCTCGGAGTCCTTGCCGTAGAAGAACACGCCGTTGGCGGAGTTCCAGTTCTCCACCCCTGCAGGCCTTCGTGGATCTCGCGGCGCAGGTCGGGATCGGCGAGGTAGTCGCACAGGAAGATCGTTTTCACGGCGCGGACGAGTTCTTCCAGCGCCTGATCCCCCAGCACTCGGCCCTGCTCGTCGCGCGCAGCCTCGCGCCACGCGCCCGGCACCACCCCGTCGATCGGGATTTGTTCGCCCGCGTCGTAGTGCTTGGACCGTCCGTCGCGGTTGGCGTAGCGACGCAGCAGTTCCAGCGCGTCTATCACCGGCCGGTAGGCCGTGTTGTTGCACCGGAAATCGAGCGCGGCCAACAGCTGGGGCAGCATTCGCCGGTAGTGACCGGTGTAGGAACTGGTCGACACCGTGCGGACTCGGCTTCAGAAGGCACCAGCGTTGGCTTTCTTTCGCCTCACGGACAAGGTCGCGCAACGTCGACTCGCCGACCACCGGGAACAGCGCCTCCAACACGGTTGTCATCCGGGCGATCCAGCGCCGCCTCGGCGAGCGCGAACAGCACGCCGTCCTTGTTTCGGACGCGGCGCAGATCATCGAGCAGTTCGCGTTCGACCCGGCGTTCGGCACGGTGCGTTCATTCTGTGGATCAGGCCGATCAGCAGATCGACCAGCGCGTCAGTGATCTCGCTTTGCCGAGTCCAGCACAGCGCCGCGAGCAGAGTCAGGCGCACCGTTCGTGGTGCGTCGAGCAGGTCGGAAGGATAGGCCCGCATTGCCCTTGCTCGCCACGCCTCGATCAGCTTCTCGACGCGGCGCGCGCGGTTTCGAGAATCCGGTCGACCGGACTCGGTCCCGGCGGCTCGATCCGTTCTGCGCGGCAGCGGGTCAGCAACGCGACGCGGAGGTGATCCTCTCGTTTGCTCGACCGGACATACCTCGCCAGCAAGCCACCCAGCGAGCTTGTCTTCGTCACTCGCCGAGAACGCTCGGAATCCGGACGATGCCCGGATCTGTGCCCGGTGATACTCGACCGTCCAGCCGGACAACGAGTACGCGCCGAATTCCCCGGAAGCGAGATGCAGCTGGTTCCCGGCATACTCCAGCGCAGCCGGCGGCACCTCGTTGCTGCTGCGCGGGAATCGGCCATCGATCTCAAAGAACTGCAACATGACCGCGAAACCGAGCCGCGTCGTGCCACTCTTGTTTGCGATCAGCTCCCAGTCCGCGTCTACCAGAGTCCAGCAGGCAAGTAACTCCTCGGGTTCCCACTCACGACGCATCCCGAAACCCTGACATGGTGCGCACCGCGCCCACCAGACCTACTTTGCGGCTCCTGACACCGACCCGAGCAACGGGCCGAGTCGGTAGGGGAGCCCTAGGTACGACCGTCGCGCTCCTGCGCGGTCCGCAGCCCCCCGTCGTAGGGCACCCAGTCGGCAAGTTGCGTCGGCACCCCGGCTGCGCCGACCCAGGTCACGACCGCCGGGTCGTCGTCGACCATGATCGCAATGCTCCGGGTAGCGGCCAGCGAGACGAGCACCGCCAGCTTGATCTCCCGAGCCGGCCGGAAGTCGCCGTTTGCCCGCATGTGCAGGGGGCCGGTTGGCAGCTCCTGGTGCAGGAGCCAGTCGCCGGTCACCTGGCGCAGGCGTTCGGGACGACCGGTCAGCCAGACAACGTCGTGATCGGCCGAGAGCCGGCTTGCCAGTTCCACCCCGCGGGCCAGTGGCGGATCGGCCGCCGCACCGGCAAAGAAGGCGTCCCAGTTCTTGGGCCGCGAAGCCAGGTGATGCAGTCGGTGGCGGACGTCGGCGACCACGCCGTCGACGTCGAGCACAGCCAGCGGCCGGCTCAGGAGAGGTAGCCCTCCACCGTTGCCGCGTCACGCTCACTGGCGGCGGACGGGTCGAGCCCCGCCGTCCGCAGCGCGTCGCGCTGTCGGAGCAGATCCCACGCGCGGTCGAGCTCGACCTCCAGCTGCTGCAGGCGTATGCGCTCCATGTCGGTCAGCCCTTCGCCCTGTGCGTGGGCCCGGCGGAGCGCATGCTCCTCCTCGGCCAGCCCGGTGATGCGTCCATGCAGATCCTTGTCCACGGTGCCTCCTCGCTGTCGCACTCCGGCTCTGTGCCCCTCCGGAACCCTGTCCCCCTCGGAAACCTACGCCAGCCGGCGGTCAGACCAGGCTGTCGACCCACTGCCGGTGCAGCTCGGCGTAACGTCCGCCGCCGCCGATGAGCGCCTGCGGGCTGCCGTCCTCGACCACCCGGCCGGCCTCGAGGACCAGCACCCGGTCGGCGATCTCCACGGTCGACAGGCGGTGGGCGATGATCAGCGCCGTCCGGTCGGCCAGGATCGTGCGCAGCGCCCGCTGCACGAGCCGCTCACTGGGCACGTCCAGGGATGATGTCGCCTCGTCGAGGACGAGCACCGCCGGGTCGGCGAGGAACGCGCGGGCGAATGACACCAGCTGGCGCTGACCGGCCGACAACCGGCCGCCGCGTTTGCGTACGTCGGTGTCGTAGCCCTCGGGCAGCGCTGTGATGAAGTCGTGGGCGCCGATGGCCGTCGCCGCCTGCTCGAGTTCGGGCCGGCTGGCACCGGGCCGGCCGAAGGCGATGTTGTCGGCCACGCTGCCGGAAAAGAGGAATCCCTCCTGGGTCACCGTGACCACGGCGCGGTGCAAGGTTTCCTCGTCGAGGTCGCGCAGGTCGACGCCGTCGAGAGACAGCGTCCCCTCCCGCGGATCGTAGAAGCGGCCGACCAGACGGGCGATCGTGGTCTTGCCGGCACCGGTCGGGCCGACCAGCGCCACTGTCTGGCCGGCTGGGATGTGCAGGTCGAGCTGCGGCAGCACCACGCGGTCGCGGTATCCGAAGCGCACGCCGCGCAAGTGCAGCTCGCCGGCGATCACCGCGCCCAGCGGGCGCGCCACAACCGGCTCCGGCACCGACGGGGGCTCCTCGAGGACACCGGCCAGCTTCTCCAGAGCCGCACTGGCCGACTGGAACGAGTTGTAGAACTGCGAGAGGTCCTGCAGCGGGTCGAAGAACCGCCGCAGGTACAGCAAGAAGGTGGTCAGCACCCCGACCCGGATGTCGCCGTCCAGCGCGCGGAATCCGCCGTAGAGCAGGACCAGGCCGATCGTGGCGTTGCCGATCAGCTTCATGCCGGGCGCGTAGACCGAGATGAGCTGGAACGACCGCCGGGTCGCGTCGCGGTAGCGCGCGTTGAGGTCGGCGAAGATGGCGAAGTTGCGGGGCTCGCGCCGGAATGCCTGGACGGCCCGGATACCGGCCAGCGTCTCGACGAAGTGCACGATGACCAGGGCCACAGCCTCGCGGGTGCGCCGGTAGGCGATCGCCGACTGACGCCGGAACCACGCCGACAGCCAGAGCAGCAGCGGGAAGCTCGACAGCGACACCAGCGCCAGCGGCACGTCGAGCAGCAGCATCGCCACCCCGATGGTCAGCACAGACAGCACCGCGATGACCAGCTCGTCAATGCCCTCCTCGACCAACTCGGAGATGGCGTCCATGTCCGAGGTCTGCCGGGAGATCACCCGGCCGGAGGTGTAGTCCTCGTGGAACGCCGTGGACAACCGCTGGAAGTGGTCGAACACCCGGCGGCGCAGGTCGAGCAGGACGTCCTGGCCGATCCGGCCGGTGAGTACGAGGAAGGCCCGCTGCGCGGTGGCCTGCAGGACGGTCGCCACCGCGAAGGCGATCACGACCACCCAGAGCCGGCCGGTGCCCTGGTGGTGCAGCAGGGGTGGGATCGCGGTGTCGATGCCGAGCCCGATCAGCCACGGCCCGGCCAAGGCAGCCAGGTTCTGCGTCACGATGAGGGCGACCAGGATCCACATCGATCGGCGATGCGGCCGGAGCAGCGACTTGAGCAGGGTGCGGGTGCGCCGGCGCAGAAGCACCGTGACGCCGGCCGACATGTCATCGCTGCCCTCGGCGGCGACGCCCCGCCAGGAGGCTACCGGTGGGGCGGTCATCGCGACTCCACCTCCGACTCCTGGCTCAGGATGGCCCGGTAGTCCGGCTCGTCGGCCATCAGCTCGCTGTGCGTGCCGACAGCGGTGATGGTGCCGTCCTGCAGCAGCGCCACCCGGTCGGCCAGCGCCACGGTGGAAGGACGGTGCACGACGACCAGCGCGGTGGTTTCGGCCAGCATCCGGGCCAGCGCCTCCTCGACGAGGGACTCCGTGGCGACATCCAACGCCGACAGCGGGTCGTCCAAGACCAGGACCCGGGGGCGGCCGATCACCGCGCGGGCCAGCGCCAGCCGCTGGCGCTGGCCGCCGGACAGCGAGAGCCCCTGCTCGCCAACCCGGGTGTCGAGGCCCCACGGCAGCTCGTAGACGAAGTCGGCCTGCGCCAGCGACAGCGCGGCGGCGACGTCGGCATCGGTGGCCTCGGGGCTGCCCAGCGTCACGTTCTCCCGGACGCTGGCCGAGAACAGGATCGGCTCCTCGAAGGCGGTCGCGACGAGCCGGCGCAGCGAGGTCAGCTCGAGATCACGGATGTCGATGCCGTCGAGGGTGATCCGGCCGGCAGTCACATCGGTCAGCCGGGGCACCAGGGCGGCCATCGTCGTCTTGCCCGACCCGGTCACGCCGACCAGCGCAACCGTCTCACCGGGCGCCACCGTCAGGTTGACATCGTGCAGGACCGGTGAGCGGGCGCCGGGGAAGGTGAAGCCGACGTGTTCGAAGCGCAGCCGGCCGGCCGTGGCGTCCACCGGGCGCGCGCCCGGCCGGTCGACGATCTCCGGCACGCTGTCCAACACCTCATAGATCCGCTGAGCGGCGGTGGCGGCCTCCTGGCCGGAGGCCAGGATGAAGCCGAGCGCCTCGACCGGCCAGACCAGCTGCAGCACCAGGGTGATGAAGGCGACCAGACCGCCGAGGCTCAACCTGCCCTCACCGACGGCCATGGCGCCGAGCAGCAGGATCAGACCCAGTGTGGCGTTGGGCAGGAAATCCAGCAGCGACCAGAAGGTGGCGCGCAGCCGTACCTTGGCCAGCTGTGTCTCATACACCCGCAGCGCCCGGCGATCGAAGCCCTCGGCGACGAGCCGGCGCCGGCCGAAGGCCTTGATCACCCGTACGCCGGTCGCCGATTCCTCGATCGTCGTAGCCAGGTCGCCAGTCTGGTCCTGGACCCGCCGGGACACCACGTGGTAGCTGCGCTCGAACTTCGCGCAGACCACCGCGACGGGCACCAGGGAGAGGGCGACCAGGAAACCGAGGAGCGGGTCGAGCCGTACGAGCAGTGCGATGACGGTGCCGAAGGTGGCGAGGTTGACCACCAGGAACACCAGTCCGAAGCCGACGAACCGCCTGATCGCGCTGAGGTCGGTCGTCGCCCGGGACAGCAGTTGACCGCTCTGCCAGCGGTCATGGAAGGCCGGGGGTAGCGATTGCAGATGCGCGTAGACGTCGTCGCGCATCTGCTTTTCCATGCCGAGCGTGGCATTGGTCTGGATCCATCGACGGATGAAGATCAGCACTGCCTCGGCGACTCCGAGGGCCAGCGCGAGCAGGGCCAGCGGGACGAGTCGGTCGCGTTGGCCGTGGGCCACCGGCCCGTCGACGACGGTTTTGGTGACCAGCGGTACGACGATGCTGGAGCCCACTCCGAGCAGCGCCGCGACCAGCATGGTCACCAGCTGAGTGGTGTAGGGCCTGACGTAGGAGCGCAGCCGCCACAGGCTTGCCATCGGACCAGGAGTGGGCTGGTCGGCAGGCAGGATGGTCACTGCACCCAGGGTAGCCCGCGCACCGCTGGTCGTCGCCTGCATTACCCGCCCACGCCTGGGATGCTGACCGGGTGACCAGCTTGACGCACCGGATGCTCGGCGCCGTTCCGCAGGTCGTCGTGCCTTCCGACCCAACCCGGCCGCGGGAGGTGCCGCTCGAGGTCAGTGCGGTTGTCATCGGCGGCGGGATCGCCGGCTGCGCGGCGGCCGTTGTGCTGGCCGAGCGCGGCGTACGGGTGACGCTGCTCGAGGCCCGGCCGTACCTCGGCGGCCGGGCCGGCGCCTGGCCGCACCCGCTGCCGGACGGCTCTACGCAGGTCGTGGAGCACGGCTTCCACGCGTTCTTCCGGCAGTACTACAACCTGCGGGCCCTGCTGCGCCGAGTGGATCCGGCGCTGCGCTTCCTCAAGGCGGTGCCCGACTACCCGATCGTGTCCCGCCGCTGGCCCGACGAGAGCTTCGCCGGGCTGCCGACCCTGCCGCCGTTCGGCCTGCTGCCACTGGTGCTGCGCTCGCCGAGCATGCGGCTGCGCGACCTGCGCGCCATGGACGGCGCGGCGGCGCTGCCGCTACTGGCCTACGACCGGGAGCAGACCTATGCCCGGTTCGACCATGTCACCGCGGCCGAACTGTTGGACGGATTGCGGCTGCCCGATCGAGCCCGCGCCATGCTGTTCGACGTATTCGCCCACTCGTTCTTCAATCCGGAGGAGGAGATGTCCGCAGCTGAGATGATCATGATGTTTCACTTCTACTTCCTCGGCAACCCCGAAGGCCTGCTGTTCGACGTGCCGGACCGCGACTACGACAGCTGCATCTGGTCCCCGCTGGCGACCCACCTCGCTGCGAACGGTGCGGTGGTGCGCACCGGCGCCCCGGTCGTCGGTGTGCAGCCTGGCGAGCCGACGGGTTGGCGGGTTACCACCGGCGAAGGCGACGCTTTCGAGGCCCCGCATCTGGTGCTGGCAACCGATCCGGGCGCCCTGCATGCCCTCCTCGGGCGCTCACCGGCGCTGGCCGCGGCCGGTCCCGGCCTGGCCCGTCAGGTGCGTGCCCTGCGCACCACCGCGCCGTACGCCGTGGCCCGCTACTGGTTCGACGGGGACGTGTCCGCGTCCCGGCTGCCGTTCAGCGGCGTGTCGCGCGAAGCGACCCTGGACTCGATCGCCGTCTACTCCCGCTTCGAGCGAGAGTCCACCGCCTGGGCTGCGTCGACCGGCGGCTCGGTGGTCGAGTTGCATGCTTATGCCGCCCCGATTGACCTCGGCGCCGGCGAGCTGGCCCGGAGGATGCGAGCGGAGCTGGCCGTGCTGTGGCCGGAGACCGCGGGCCTCGGCGTAGTCCACCTCGACGCCCGGGTGGCCAGCGACGCGCCGGCCTTCGGTCCCGGATCCGACGCGGTGCGTCCGGGCGTGACGACCGACGCGGCGGGAGTACGGCTGGCCGGCGACTGGGTGCGCCTCGGCTTTCCCAGCGCCCTGATGGAACGAGCCGCGGCCTCCGGTTTCCTGGCCGCCGGCGACATCCTGACCGCCGTCGGTGCCGCGCCCGAGCCGGTGCTGTCGGTGCCGATGCGAGGCCTCTTTGCCGCTCGGGGCGCGCGCGCCTAGCGGTGCTCCAGCGGCGGGCAGCCGATCAGGCGTAACGCAGGTCGTCGGCCGTCGGGTCGTCGACATCGACGCCGCAGGTGGGGCAGCGCCAACACGTCTCCAGCGGTGTGCCGCAGCTCAGGTGCTGCGGAGCATCGGCGTCGGGGACCGCACCGGCGCCCCAGGCAGCAAGCAGGCGCAGTGCGCTGGCCAGCTCTCGGCCACTTCCCGAGAGGTCGTAGGCGAGCCGCCGTGGCCGCTCGGTGTACGGCCGGCCGATCACGATGCCATGGCGCTCGAGTGTCTTCAGCCGCTGCGAGAGCACGTTGGGCGCCAATCCTGGTACGGCCGCCAGCAGCTCGGTGAAACGCTGCGGGCCCCCGAGCAACGCGGCCACCAGCAGCAGGGTCCACCGATCTCCGATCCGGGCCAGCGCGGCCGCCAACGCCGTGGGCTGGCCAGCTGCGGGGGAGGGCTCGAGGACCGGCATCGGCTCATGCTATCGGCGAGCACGCTTGGCAGGCCGGCGCAGTAGGTATTAACTTGCAATTGACAACTCATTCCGGGAGGAACGTCATGTGGGAGGAATTACAAGAGTGCATCGAGCGGGCCCGCGCCGAGGTCGGCCCGGCCGTGGTGTCCATCGGCCGCAACAGCCGAGGCTGCGGTGTGGTCGTCGGGCCAGGCCGGGTCGTCACCAACGCGCACAACCTACGCGGGGACACCACCAAGGTCACCTTCGCTGACGGCCGGGCCGAGACCGGGAGGCTGCAGGGCGCTGATCCGGACACCGATCTGGCGGTCATCGCCGTCGACACTGCGACGGTGCAAGCACCGGCCTGGGCCGAGATCGCGCCGGCTCCCGGTCAGCCCGTCTTCGCGCTGAGCCTGAGTAGCAGCGGCACGACCCGGGTCACGTTCGGTACGGTATCCGCCGTCGACCGGGCATTCCGGGGGCCGCGTGGCCGGTGGATCAGTGGGAGCATCGAGCACACCGCACCGCTGCTGCGCGGATCATCCGGCAGTGCGGTGGTCGACCCGGCCGGTCGGTTGGTCGGCATTTCGACGCACCGGCTGGGGGAGGGCTTCTATCTCGCCCTGCCGGCCGTCGCCGACCTGCGCATCCGGATCGACGCTCTTGGCCGGGGAGAGGTCCCGAAGCGCCCTCGGCTCGGAGTCGGGCTTGCACCGCTGGGTGCCGCCCGGCAGCTGCGCCGCGCGGTGGGGTTGCCCGAACAGGACGGACTGCTGGTGCGCCTGGTGGAAGACAACAGTGCGGCCGGCCGCGCCGACATCCGGGTCGGCGACCTGCTCACGGCAATCGCCGGTCGTTCGGTGCGTACTCATGATGACCTGTACGACGCACTGGACCGCCACACTGTCGGGCAGGTTCTGGCGGTCCGGCTGATCCGGGGAGCTGCAGAAGTGGAAGTTTCCGTTACTTGCGGCGAGCCGCCTGAGAACGGCTGAGCGCAAGGAAAACAAAGTGAGGGGAGGCGCTGATGCGCCTCCCCTCACCTCGCCATTCGGCCGGTCTTAACTGCTTCGCGCCTCTTTCACCGAGTCGGCCGAGCCCTTCGCGTCCTCGGCCACCGAACCCGTCGCGGACTTGCCTTCCTCTTTGACGGTGCTCGCTGCGTCGCTCGCACTCATCTTGAGCATTTCAGCGGCTTCCTGAGCTGGCTCCTTCAGGTTGCCGGCGATCTGCTGAGCGGCCTGCGAGGCCTGCTCGACCAGCGGGGCTGCGGCATCCTTGGCTTTGCCGGCGACCTTCTGCTCGGCCGCAGTGGCCGGCAACAGGCTGGACAACAGCCAGCCGGCACCGAATGCGATCAAGCCGGCCGCCAACGGATTACCCTGCGCCTTCTGCTTCACGGTCGCCGGCGCACCGGTAACCGTGTCACCGACCGACGAAGCCAGCGAGCTTGCGCTGTCCTTAGCACCGTGAACCGAGTCCTTGGCCCCACCGGAGACCGCGTCCTTGGCCCCGAAGACGGAATCCTTGGCCCCGGACGCCACGTCGGAAGCCGAACCCATCACCCGCTCGCGCACACCACTCACCGCTCCCCGTGCCTTGTCGACCCGCCGGCTCACCACTCGACCGGGGCTGACCTTCTCGGTCAATGCGTCGACATCCTGGCTCAGCTCGCGGCGGGTCTGCTCGATTTCCTGCCTCAGCTCTTCTGGGCTTTTGCCCATTGCACGTCCTCCTTCAGGGTCTCAACGGTCTGTGCCGGTACGGGTTGAACCGCGCGCAACTGCTGGCGGCCACGCATGAAGAGGACCGCACCGACGATCGCCCACAGAATCGCAACGATCAAGGCCGCCCAACCGATCGGCATCAGGGCGTCAAGGGCAAACATCAATGCCAGCGAGGCGAAGACAGCCACCATCCACCCAGCAAAACCAGCCCCGCCGAACATGCCGACGGCCTTGCCGGCCTTGGTGGCTTCTTGGCGAAGCTCCACCTTGGCCAGCTCGACCTCCTGGCGCATTAATGTGCTGAGGTCCGTGGTCAACTCCGAGACCAGGCTCCCTACCGATTGGCTCTCGACATCCGGCCGCGCTTCGGCACCGCTCATCGGGTCGTACGACGAACTCACGGGATCACCGGTCCCGATCCCGGCTCAGTCCGTCCCGAGCCCTCTACATCGGACCACTCGGAGGCGTATCCGCTGGTGCCGCTTTGGTAGCCGGTCGTGCCTCGAGCGAAGTCGGATTCGGGCTGGCTCATGCCGGCCAGCGGCTCGAGGTCCTGCGGGCTGCCGGATGAGTAGCTCGGGGGGGTGACCACGGGCATGTCGATCGCGGTCCGGGACTGGTCCGACATTGCAGGGTAGGAGGTGCTGCTGTCCTGGTCGCCGCCACCGGTGATGCCACGGGTGAGTCGACCGGCCAGGACGCCAGCGCATGCTGCGCCGAGCAAGAAGGCGCCCGGTCGCCGACGGGCGAGCGAGCCGAGCTCGTCCAGTAGTTGCCGAGGCTCCCGCTCCTCGAGGAATCCCGCCACCTGGCTCGTCGTATCCCCGGCTTGCCGGGCCAGCTTCGAGCCGAGCCCAGACTGTTCGCGGCTCTGCGCCATCGTCTGCAACTCTTCGCCGAGAGCACGAAGGCCGGAGACGGCGCGGTCACGCTGACCAACGGCCTGCGCAGAAATCTGGTCGCTCGCTTCACCGACCAGATTGCGAGCGTGTTCCTTGGCGTCGGATGCAACGCCGGCTGCTTGGTCCTTCGCGGTCCCGGCGACCTGCTGCACCGCACCGGAAGCACTGTGGGCCACGTTCGCGGCCTCCTGCTTGGTGACCGCTTTGGTATCGTCGCTGCCACCGGTGCCAGACGGCACCTCGGTGGCTTGGGCCCCTGAATAGGGAGTGGTGCCGGCCCATGCGGGCTCGTTGGGGCTAGTCATCGCTTCCTCCGGAATGGGTGAACCTGACGAGCCCTTGTCTTACCCAGCTCCGCCGGGCTAAACGAAGCGCAGCATCCGGTATCGGGCAGTAGTGGGTGCCCGGGTAACTCAGCGGGTCATCTCCCCTGAACGCGCCCGGTCGTCGCAGGTCAACTGCCGGTCCAGGCGGCCCGTCGGAATGACAAGCTGCCGCTGAGAAGCCGTCTGTGCTGTTTGGGCATTCCCCGATTGCAGAATGTTGCGCACCTGCGCTGCCAGGACGGCCAGCCCACCCTGGGCTCTGCGTTGCGAAGCCAGCATCTGCGCCGCGACGACGACGCCCAATACGGCCGCGGCGCCCACGGCGTCCAAGACGAAATGATTCGCGGTAGCGAGGACAACACACAGTGTGATAACGGGGTATAGCAGGGCTATTCGGCGGATAACCCGATGGCGGGAGAATCGCAAAATCATCCCGGCGCTCCAGAGGGCCCACGCCACGTGCAGGGAAGGCATGGCGGCAAACTCGTTGGACACGCTGGCCACACCCGGGGAATTCCAGGTGACGCCTCCCCACAGCCGCACGGTCCCGACCGTGTCGACAAAACCGAGCCCGCTCAGCCGGGGCGGCGCCAGGGGATAGACCCAGAACAGAAACAGAGCGACAAGAGTGGTGCCGACGAGCAGCGTGCGGGCCTGCCGGTAGCCAGTGGGGTGACGGCGGTAAACCCACACCAGCACGCCAAGAGTCACGATGAAATGCAGTGTCGCGTAGTAATAGCTGGCCATCGCGCCGATCAGCCGGTGCCCGGTCAGCAGGTGGTTGAGGGTGAGCTCGATGTCGACATGCAACCATCGCTCGACCGACAACACCGCGGTCGCGTGATGGTGGGCCATGGCCACATGAGGCGGGGCGGCGTTACGGGTGATCGTATAGAGGAAGTACCCGAACGCGATCAGCCCCAGTTCCCGCCGCCAGAGCGGTCGCCGTCCGACGCCGGCGTCCGGTGTCTGCTGCGGCCCGGGCGCGGAGCGTTCCGGGCATAGGGTGACCATGGCCTTTCCTTACTGTGGACAGCGCCGGCGTCATCAGACGGCCGGGGGGTGGGTCGAGCTGAACCTCGATGATGCCCGACGGCAACGTGATCGCCAAGCACCGCAGCGCAGATGTCGGCGCGACTATGCTCGGAATCACTCCGGGCGGTCGAGTGCTTGGTGCCGGATCTCACATCAGCCCCCAGTCACGCTGTCGCAAGCTTGAGGTGTCCAGTGATGGCGGCAACGGTCCAGCGTCCCTCACGGCGACGTCATCACCGCCGCACCTCACCGCCTCAACTGCAATGCGGGTCAGCGTCATTTTGTCGGTGTGAACGGCACGACCGACGGCTTCAACCCGCGAGCGCCGAGGGCGCGCAGTGTCCAGGATCTCGGCGGCGATCATCGAGACTGACATAATGTACATTATCGGCGCATGAGGAGGACGAGTTGAAACAGGTGCAAGAACTCCAGATCGGTGTGGACTCGCGGCAGGCCGATCCAGTCCGGAACGACACAGTAGACTCGGACGCGGTGGCTGTCACTCAGGTTGGCCAGCGAGGAAGTGAACCTAATCAGTCTGGCCTTGGCCGCGGCATACTCCGGCGACCCGTACCCATCATGACCGAGGCCTGCGCTCGAGGCGATGTTGACGACGACGCCGCCGCCGAGCCGCATCATCAGCGGCACACAGCGCTGGGTAAGGGCCATAGGCGCCACCAGGTTCAACTCCACCCGCCGCCACTGGTCGAACGTTGCGTCCGGGAACTGCCGCCCAGCTCCGCCCCACCCGCCGGCGTTGTTGACCAGGATGTGCGGACCGCCCAGCTCCTCGGCGCACTGCAACACAGCGTCCACGCCTTCGGTGCTGAGCACGTCGGCGTGCACCGACCTACTACGGCTCCGCTGTCGGAGATCCGGTCGCCGACCCGTTGCGCAGCCTCATCATCGAGGTCAGCAACCACAACGACAGCCCCACCCTGAGCCAGATGCCTGGCAAGGACAGTTCCGATGCCCGATCCAGCGCCCGTCACCACCACGACACGATCTCTGATCTCCACACTCAGAACGCTAGATCGTCGCTCCGACGCTGGCCAGCACCGCAGTCATCGGCCACCTGAAGAAGAGCATCTATCGGGGTCGGCGGACAGTTTGCGGCAGCCAGCTCGTCGCACATCGACACGTCGCGTTGCCAGTCCAATACACTTTCAGATACACCGGAGGTAGGTGTATTCTTCGCAGCATGACGAAGCGCCTAAGCCTGATCCTCGGAGAGACTGACGAGTCGGTGCTGGAGCCGTTCATTCGGACCGGTACCGGCCCGCACCGGGTGCTTCAGCGCTGGGCCGCCGAGCACGGCGTGGGCACCGTGAACTCCGAGGCCGCGGCGATTCGGGCGCTGCTGCAGGCCGGAGCCGATGCGCTGCGTGACGAGGTGCTCGACGAAGGTTACGCCGAACTTGCGCAGGTCTATGACGGGACCGAGGAAGGCGAGGAGCGACGCGCAGCCCGCGACCGCTACGTTGCCCGCACCGAAGCCACTGCATGAGTGTCACACCGCTGCGCGGCCAGGCGTTCACAGTGGACCTTGGTCACGGGGCGAAGCCGTGGCTGATCGTGAGCAACAACGCCCGCAATCGCAACCTCCAGACTGTGATAGCCGTGCGAATCACCACCACAAACAAGCACGCCAATGTGCCGACCGTCGTGCCGCTGTCCTCGGCAGACCCCTTGGTCGGCTACGTCGTGGTCGACGACCTCATCCAGCTCTACCGCGACGAACTCGCGGTGGCGCTTGGGGCGCTGTCGGCCCCGACGATGCGTGCCATCAGCGCTGCGGTTCGCATCGCCCTGCCGTGAGCCTGGCGACGGCCCGCGATGCTCTGCCCAATGCATCGCGAGTCAGCCGCGACACCCGGTGCGGTGCGGTGCAGTGCGACCAGCCGACATCGCCCAGCGTGAGGGCCGCATCCTGCGCCAGGGCAACCTCAACCCCGAGGTCGAGGTGATCCGCTAGGTCTCCGAAGGCTCCTTCGACGCCTACCTCTGGCAGACCGTCGAACGCAAAGCCCGGACGTGCGCGAGATCGAAGACGTCGGCGAGACCGCCCTTTCCCACAGCGAGGTCAAGGCCCTCGCGACTGGCGACCCCGGATCTTGGGGAAGGCCCGCGTCGACACCAAGCTGACCCGCCTGGAACGGCTCGAACGCTCCCACGGCCGCATCCAGCGGGTCCTGTCCGGCACCATCACCAAAGCCGAGAGCTACCTGCCCAAGCTCGCCGCCGAACGCAACGCGGCGACGAGGCAATCACCCGCCGCATCGACACCTCCGGAGACCTCTTCAGCATGAACGTCAACGGCACCCGCTGGAGTGCCCGCGCCGACGTGACGATCGCCCTGCCTCGTGCAACGGGTAGACCCTGGTGACCCACAACAACCACAGCACGCCGAGCAGCGCCCCGCCCAGGACGTCGGTCGGAAAGTGCATCCCGCGGTAGAGCCGTGCGGCCGCCACCAGAACCGGGATGACGATCGCTGCGGTCCAGGTCAGGACTCGTAGCAAAACCCGGCGGACGAGGACGGCGCACAGGATGGCGATTCCGCCGTAGAGGCAGGTCGCGGCAGCCGTATGACCGGACGGAAAGCTGGAGGTGGGCGGGCTGGCGTCCAGGCGAGGCACCGGAGGTCGATGGCGTGCCACCACCGCAGTGACGGCGACGAATGTCGTCACCTCGCCGACAACGACCGCGATCAGGAACAGCGGTTCGCGCACGCGCCGACGGGCGAGATAGACGCCGATCACGACGAGGACGGTGAGCACGATCACCGTCTTGGTGTCGGCGAGGTAGACCAGCGCCAGGGACACGCTCTTTCCGGCCGAGGTGCGGTGTGCGGCGAGATAGCCGTCCACCTCTGCGTCCGCTCGGCCGAAACGGCTGTGCGCCCACACGTGGACGATCAGCTCACCGATGCCGACGAAAAGGGCCCACAGCACGACCGCTCCAGCGACCAGGCGCCAAAGGATAGCGAGCACATGAGGGCGGCGGCCAGACGTAGGAGCTGCGGGCAAGGCATTCATGGCCGGCGAGCCGGCAGTGTATTCATGTTCGGCGAGCATGCCCTACACGCCGGCTCCGGTCACTCCTTGGTCCCGGGGCTATCCTGCGCCCACAGCGTGGCACCGCCGCAGGAGGGCCCCGTGCACGAGATGTCATTGACCGAGAGCGTGGTCGCTGCGGTCCGCGAGCGCATGCCCGGAGCCCACGTGGTGCGGGTCCGCCTAGAGATCGGTCAGCTTTCCGGCGTGGTCGCCGACTCGGTGCGGTTCTGCTTCGACGTCGTCACGGCTGGCACCGAGCTCGAGGGTGCCGAACTAGAAATCATTCAGCCGGCCGGACAGGCCCACTGCCGTCAGTGCGATGCAATGATCGAGTTGCCCGATCTCATTCTGCTCTGCCCCTGTGGCAGCGCAGACGTCGCCGTCGTGGGCGGCACCGAACTGCTCATCAAGGAAGTGGAGGTCGCCTGAGATGTGCACCACCTGCGGCTGCGCAGCGGAGGCGCCAGCCCGGATCACGGGCTTGCTGACCGCCCCCGCTCACGAGCACCACGCCGACCACGACCACGACAACGCCGATCACGACCACGAGTCGGCCCGCCGCACCGTCGAATTCGAGCAGCAGATCCTGGCCAAGAACGACGGGCTGGCGCAGACCAATCGTCGGTGGCTGTCCCGCCGGGGGATTCTGGCGGTCAACATGATGAGCTCGCCGGGCTCCGGCAAGACGACCCTGCTCGAACGCACCATCCGCGACCTCGCCGGCGAGCTTCCGATCGCGGTGATCGAAGGCGACCAGGAAACCGTGCTGGATGCCGAGCGGATCCGGGCCACCGGCTGCCCCGTCGTCCAGATCAACACCGGCGCCGGTTGCCACCTGGACGCGGAGATGCTGTCCTCGGCCTTGGCGACCCTCGATCCGCCGGCCGAATCCGTACTGATGATCGAGAACGTCGGCAATCTCGTCTGTCCGGCGCTGTTCGACCTCGGCGAACGCAGCAAGGTCGTCATCATGAGCGTCACCGAAGGCGACGACAAGCCACTGAAGTATCCCCATATGTTCCGGGCGGCCGACCTGATGGTGCTCAACAAGGTTGATTTGCTGCCGTACGTCCAATTCGATCCGGACCGCTGCGTCGGTTACGCCAGGCAGATCAATCCCGGGCTGGCCGCATTGCTGGTGTCGGCGACCCGGGGCGACGGACTCGACACCTGGTACGGCTGGCTCCGGGCGCAGGTCGCCGGGCCCGGTCAGCCGACAGGCACCGGCTAGACCCAGCCCGGCGAACGACGGGACGGCACTTCAGGCGTGAGCGGGGACGGCGTAGGCGATGTCGTGGTCTTCACCGGCAGCGCCCATCGGTTGGCGTTCTCCAACATTTCGACCTATGGCTGACGCCCGCCCCGCGGCTGCCTTCGGCTTTCTCGACACGCCACTCCCCCTGGCGATGGCTCATCGTGGAGGTGCCCGGCATGGGGTGGAGAACACGATGGCGGCCTTCGAGGCGGCGGTAGGAATGGGCTACCGCTACGTCGAGACCGACGTACACACCACCGCCGACGGCGTCGTGGTCGCGTTCCATGACCGGATGCTGCATCGGGTCACCGGAGTGACCGGCGCGATTGCCGACCTGACCTGGCGGGAGCTCTCGGCGCTGCCGCTGACCGACGGGCAGCGGGTGCCGCTGCTCGCCGATCTGCTCGGTGCCTGGCCAGACCTCCGGGTCAACATCGATGTCAAGGTCGACCAGGCCGTCCGGCCGCTGATCGAGGTCATCAAGGGCACCGGCGCGCTGGACCGGGTTTGCGTCGGCGCCTTCGCCGACCGCCGGGTGGCCGCCGTCCGCCACGCCCTCGGTCCCCAGCTGTGCACCGCTCTGGGGCCTCGGGAGGCGCTCCGGCTGCGCCTGGCGTCGTACCGGGCCGGCGCAGGTGGTGGCACACCGGGGGTCCCGTGTGCCCAGCTGCCGCACCGGCTCGGTCCGCTGCAGATCACTGATCGCCGGCTGATCGAGCGGGCGCACGAGCTCGGAATGCAGGTGCACGTGTGGACCATCGACGAACCGGCCGAAATGACGTGGCTCCTGGATGCCGGCGTGGACGGAATCATGACCGACTCCCCCGACGTGCTGCGCGAGGTACTGGTCGGCCGCGGTCGATGGCATGGCTGAAAACCGGGCCGGCGGGACGGCTGACAGCAGCGAGCGGCGCCGGCAGCAGCGCGGCTGGTATGCCTACGACTGGGCCAACTCGGCCTTCTCGACGACCGTGGTCACCGTCTTCCTCGGGCCGTATCTGACCGACATCGCTCAGCGCGCCGGCTCCGGCGGGTATGTCCACCCGTTGGGCATCCCGGTCCGGGACGGCTCGTTCTACGCCTACACCGTGTCGCTGTCCGTCCTGCTCACCGTGGTCGTCCTTCCCGTCGTCGGGGCCGTCGCCGACCGCACCCAGCGCAAGAAGTCACTGCTGGCCGGCTTCGCCTACCTCGGCGCCCTGGCGACGATGGCGCTGTACGTCGTCCACGGGTCGGCGTACCTGCTGGGTGGAGTGCTGTTCCTGGTGGCCAACGTCGCCTTGGGGGCCAGCGTCGTCGTCTACAACGCGTTCCTGCCCGAGATCGCCGGCCCCGATGAGCGCGATGCCGTCTCGGCCCGCGGCTGGGCCATGGGCTATCTGGGCGGCGGCCTGCTGTTGGCGGCCAACCTCGTGCTGTTCAACGCTCATGGGGCGCTGGGTGTCAGCAAGGGCGACGCGGTCCGGATCAGCCTGCTATCGGCCGGCGTGTGGTGGGCGCTCTGGACCGTGGTCCCCTTGCGCCTGCTGCGTCAATCGCGACGGAGTCAGGCACCGCCCTCCGACGGATCACCCGTGGTCGCCGGCTTCCGGCAGCTCGCCAAGACGTTTCGGGCGGCCCGCGGCTATCCCCTGACCCTGGCCTTTCTGGTCGCCTACCTCGTCTACAACGACGGGGTGCAGACCGTGATCGCGCTCGCCTCGGTGTTCGGCGCCGAAGAGTTGCACCTGACGCAGGGCACGTTGATCACCGCCATCCTGGTGGTGCAGTTCGTTGCCTTTGCCGGTGCCCTGCTCTGTGGCCGACTGGCCCGCAGGTACGGCGCCCGCAATACGGTCGTCGCCAGCCTCGTGCTCTGGACGGTGGCCGTCGGACTGAGCTGCGTGCTGCCGGCCCGGCGGCCGGTGCTCTTTTTCGCACTGGCCATCATGATCGGCCTCGTGCTCGGCGGCAGCCAGGCACTGTCGCGGTCAATGTTCAGCCAGCTCATTCCGGCCGGCCAGGAGGCCGAGTATTTCAGCCTGTACGAGCTCAGTGAGCGCGGGACGAGCTGGCTGGGGCCGCTGCTGTTCGGGCTCACCTTCCAGCTGACCGGCAGTTACCGGTCGGCGATTGCCTCGCTGGTGGCCTTCTTCGTCGTCGGCGGCATCCTGCTCACCCGGGTCGACCTGCGACGGGCGGTGGCCGCGGCGGGAAACCGGATGCCGGAGCTACTGTGACCGCCCCGGCCGGCGGAGCAGCCGCGCCGCAGTCAGGTCGCTGACCACTCCGGCCAGCGCGAATGCCGCCAGTCCGAGTGCACGGCGGCGGAGGACCGGCCGGTGGGCCAGGCTCAGGAAGGCCACTGCATCTCCGGCATCGGACACTGCTTGCGCCCACAGCCACGGTCGCGGGCTGTCGCCGGTGTGCAAAGCGGTAAGTGTCCCGAGCCCCAGGCCGGCCTCCCGGGCAGCCATCATCTGCACCAGCCACTCCTGCTCATGCGTCGACCCCGGGTGAAACCCGGCGATGGCCGGGAGCAGCCGGGGACGAAGGACCAGCACCCCACCGGCGACAAGCCGGCCCCAACCGACGGCGCGAGTCACCCGCATCGCCGGCGTGACGACCTCGACCACTGTCTACCTCCTTTCGTCCTTGTCTCCGTGGGTCTCGGGTGGCTGTCCGTGGGTGTCGGTGGCTGTCCGTGGGTCTCGGCGATCGGGGCGTCGCCGCTCGGTCTTTGCCCCAGTGTCAACTTCTTCTGCTACTGTGCGTAGTCTAGTCAGCACCTTCAGCGAGCGCCTACTGGCTCTGCACACCGCGATACGGCGCCGACCCGAACCAGTATCGAGCCGGCACCGAACTCTTAAATACGCGGGGCCGGGGAATCCTGATCCGGCGTCAGTCGTTGCACAAGCCGAGAGTTCATCACATGGGAGGGAGCACCGTAGATGGGCGAGCGCACACTGCGTGGGAGCCGACTTGGTGCCGTGAGTTACGAAACCGATCGCAACACCGAGCTGGCTCCGCGGCAGGACACCGAATACCTTTGCGCCAGGGGACATCGATTCACGGTTCCTTTCGCCGCCGAAGCCGAGATGCCCAGCACCTGGGAATGCAAGGCCGACGGGACGCCAGCCAAACTGGTCGACGGCACCGAGCCGGAAGCCAAGAAGGCGAAGCCGCCCCGTACGCACTGGGACATGCTCCTCGAGCGGCGCAGCGTCGGGGAGCTCGAAGAAGTCCTCGCCGAGCGCCTCGAGGTTTTGCGCGGAAAGCGCACCCGCTCCGCCTGACTGCCACGCTTGACAAGACGCCGCGTCTCCTGTGGGGGGCGCGGCGTTTGGCTTTCTCGGCTACGGCTCGACCTCGCCGTCAATGACGGTAGGCCCTGGCCCCGGTGGGTCCGGCCGGCCGGCGCGCTTGCGGACCCGGACCGGCTGCCCTTCCCCGGCCCGCACCAGCAATCGGCGCATGGCGGCAGTGGTGAGGAGGCGGCGCAGGATCGCACGGGTCGGCGGCAGGAGGCACAACATCCCGGCCAGGTCGGTGAGGAATCCGGGGGCGACCATCAGGGCGGCACCGAAGATGACCAGGGCGCCGTCGGCAACTTCTCGAGTCGGAATCCGGGCCTGCCCGAGCGCTTCCTGGAGGGCATGCCAGGCCCGCCGGCCTTCCCGCCGGAGCAGCCAGGAGCCCACCACCGCCGAGGTCAGCAGCAGCCCCACCGTCCAGAGCGGGCCGATGAGGTGGCCGACCTCGATGATCACCGCGATCTCGATGACCGGCACCACGATGAAGACGACGACAAGGAGGATGGCCATCCTGCTCACACCGCCACGGAAGCGGGCCGGCGCCGGCGCCGCAGGCGGCTCCGCAGTCCCCAATAGGTGACCCGCCACAGTGCTTCGACGACGATCGCCCGGCTCATCTTGCTGCGCCCGTGCACCCGCTCGGTGAACGTGATGGGCACCTCGACGAGCGTGAACCCGCGCAGCCACGCCTGCCAGGCCAGGTCGACCTGAAAGCAGTAGCCGGCCGAGGCCACCTCCCCCAGCGGGATGGCGTCGAGCACGCGCCGGCGGTAGGCCCGGTAGCCGCCGGTCGCGTCACGTAGCGGCAGGCCCAGGGCCATCCGGGTGTAGGCGTTTCCGCCGCGGGAGAGCAGCAGCCGGGAGCGCGGCCAGTTGCGCACCGCTCCCCCGCCGATCCAGCGGCTGCCCAGCACGAGGTCGGCGTCGGACAGAGCCGCGAGAAGCCGCGGCAGCTCCTCCGGTGCATGCGAGCCGTCGGCGTCCATCTCGACGATGACGTCGTAGCCGTGCTCGGTGGCCCAGGCGAAGCCGGCGACGTAGGCGGCTCCGAGGCCCCGCTTCGCGGCGCGGTGCAGGACATGCACCCGGGGATCGTCCGCGGCCAGCCGGTCGGCCAGCTCCCCGGTGCCGTCCGGGCTCGCGTCGTCGACGATCAGCAGGTCGGCCGACGGCACCGCGGCCCGCAACCGAGCGGTGATGGGGCCGACGTTGTCCACTTCGTCGTAGGTCGGGATGACCACGAGCACGTCCTCCGGTGGCATGCCGATCACGTCCGCCTCCTCCGCCGGCGCCAGGAGGCCAGTCCGGCACCTGCCACGGCCAGCAGGGCGGCCACGCTCAGCACACCCTCCGGCCATGCTCCGACCCGGCTGGCCAGGGTACGGCCCCGCGCCAGCGGCACCGACGCGGTGATGACGTGCCGGGTGAACACCAGCGACCGGGCGGTCACCCGGCCGTCGGCGCCGATCACCGCGCTGATGCCGCTGGTGGCGCTGACCAGCACCGTACGGCCGTGCTCCACGGCACGGATCCGCCCCATCGCGAGCTGCTGCTCGGTCTCGCCGCTGCGACCGAAGGTGGCGTTGTTGGTCTGCACCACGAGCAGGTCCGCGCCGGCGGTCACCACATCGCGCACGATGGCGTCGTAGGCCACCTCGAAGCAGATCACATCCCCGATCCGGGCCGGGCCGACCGTCAGCAGGCCGGGGCGACCGCCACCGACGAAGTCGCGGGACACCCGGTCGACCTGGCCGGAGAACCGCCGGGCCAGTGAGCGCAGCGGGATGTACTCTCCGAAGGGCACCGGATGGCGCTTGACGTACCGCTGGCCGGCGCCGGTGGTCGGGTTCCAGACGATGCCGTCGTTGGACAGGTAGCGCCCCGGCCCGTCCACGACGGCCCCGACGAGGACCGGCACCCCGATGGCCCGGACCGCCGTGTCGATCAGCGCGCTGGCAGCGGCGTCGCTGAAGGGGTCGATGTCGGAGGCGTTCTCCGGCCAGATGACCAGCTCCGGTCGAGGTGACCGGCCGGCCCGCACCCGACTGGCGAGGTCCACGGTGGCAGCCACATGATTGCGCAGGACGGCCTCCCGTTGAGCGTTGAAGTCCAGGCCCAGCCGGGGCACGTTGCCCTGTACCAGCGCCACGGTGACCCGTGGCCCGCTGGTCGCCGGCAGCGGCACGAGGAGGCCGCTCAGAACGACGAGGAGGCCGGCGGCTGCGGTCAGCGCGGCCGGGGCGATCCGACGGCGGAGAGCGGCCTGCGCGGAGTAGGCGAGCAGGGCGCCGGCCAGCGCCACCGCGAAGCTGAGGGCCGGCGCACCGCCGAGCTCGGCCAGCCGCAGGTCCGGTGCGCCGGCCTGGCTGAAGGCGAGCCGGCCCCATGGAAAGCCGCCGAAGGGCACCCTCGACCGCAGCGCATCCTGCGCCACCCACAGGCAGGCGACCCATCCGGGCCACCCGGGCAGCTTTGATACCGGGCCGCTCAATGCGCCGAACAGCACCACCGGCACGGTCTGTGAGACGGCCAGCAACACCCAGGGCAGGGCACCGACATACGTGCCGCTCCAGTGCAGCAGCGGAAGGAAGAAGCCGAGCCCGAAGGCGCCGCCGATCAGCGCTCCCTGCGCAGGTCCCGCCTCGAGGAGCAGCAAGACGAGGACGCCCATCGCCAGCGGCGCGAGCACCCATACGCCGAACGGCGGAAAGGCCAGCACCAGGGCCGCTCCGCCGGCCCCGGCCGCCAGCACACGGAGAACAGCCAGCACGCCGTCGCCGCTCCTCTCCCGGGGCAGAAAGGCCCAGGCTATGCGGTCGGCGGCAACAACCCAGCGGGTGTTCGGCAGACGGCCACGGGCGCGGCTCGACGGCCGCGCCCCTTGCTCGTGGTCCGTAGGCCGGGCCCGCGTGCCACCGGCGACAGCAACCGTCCTTCGGACCGACGCGGTGCTCGCCGGCTGCGAGCCACGTGCCGTTGTCTACTGGCCGATCAGCTGTCGCCGGTGCGCACCCCTTGGCCACCGGCCGGGAACCCTCGTCGCCGTGCTTGCGAAACTGAACCTGGCCTTCGCGGTGCGCGCACCGCGGCCCAGCTCGAAGCGTGGACGAAGACAACCTCCGGTGGTGGCGTTTGGCGAACCCGGTCACGCTACCGAGGGTCGGGGGATGCTTGTCAACACCGCCTCCGACCTGCACCTTTGCCGCGTACCTGCAGGTCAGGCCGGCGGGGACGGACACCAATAAAGTCAAGATTCTTTGTCTTGATCGGCGTGTCGCGGCGCCATTGCGGCGTGGCTGCTGCTGCTCAGGGCACGACCACGGTTCCGGTGGCCCGGGTCACCAGCAACGGCTCGGCCAGCACGTCCGCGGCCGACCCCGACCGCGCCGGCGCCGAGCGGCACAGCACCGACGCAGTGAGCTCGAGTGCCCGGCTGCGCCGGCCGACCCGGGTGACGGTGGCCCGGACCTCCAGCATGTCACCGGCCCTTACCGGGGCGAGGAACTGCACTGTGTCGTACGACGCGAAGAGCCCCTCGTCGCCGTCGGTGCGGATGCAGACCTCGGTGGCGACGTCGCCGAACAGCCCGAGCACGTAGGCGCCGTCGACGAGGTCGCCGGCGTAGTGGGCGTGGGAGTACGGCACGTAGCGGCGGTGGGTGACGGTCAGCCCCAGCCGCTCGACCGCCCCCGTCACGCCGGCACCAGGGCGTGGGCGAGGAAGGAGGCGACCTCGCCGGGTGTCGTCCCCTTACCGAACACCCGGTCGACGCCCAGTTCGCCGGCCATCCGCGGATCGAACCGCGGACCACCGACCACCAGCAGCGGCCGGCTCGAGCCGAAGGCCTCGTTGAACGCGGCGCTCATCTCGCGGGTGTTCTCCAGGTGGGCGTCCTTCTGGGTCACCACCTGGGACACCAGCACGGCGTCGGCGCGCTCTTGACGGGCCCGGCGGACCAGCTCCGGGACGAAGACCTGCGCGCCGAGGTTGACCACCCGGATCTCCCGGTAGTACTCGAGGCCCTTCTCACCGGCGAATCCCTTCACATTGAGGATGGCGTCGATGCCGACCGTGTGGGCGTCGGTGCCGATGCAGGCTCCGACCACGACGAGCTTGCGGCGCAGGCCCTTGCGGATGGCCAGGTTGACGGTCTTGGCCGGCAGCAGCGGGTATTCCCGCTCGATCACTTCGACCTTCGACAGGTCGACCAGATGGTTGACCCGGCCGTACACGACGAAGAACGTGAAGGCCGGGCCCATGGCCTTGGCGTGGACCACCATCGCGGGGTCGAGCCCCATCTTCTGGGCCAGCTGCAGGGCCGCCCCTTCGGCGCGCGGGTCGTGCCCGACCGGCAGGGTGAAGGAGAGCTGCACCATGCCGTCGCCGGTGGTGTCGCCGTACGGCCGGATGATGGTCGGTTGCGTCTGTTCGGTGGTCACGGGCCGGCCTCCAGCAAGTCGATCGCCGGGTTGTAGTAGTCCTCGGCGTGGGCGACGACGCCGGCGAGGCCCTTGCCGGCGTCGGCCGGGCGTTTGGTGATGCCGAAGGTGCCGTCGGCGATGGCGTTCATCAGGCCGTCGTCGGCGATGGCCGACATCAGGTCGACCGCCTCGGTGAGCACCTGTCGGCCCCGGGTGGCGATGAAGCCGTCGCGGGGCGGGTGGAAATCCTCGGCGAGATTGCCGCAGGCGGACAGCACGTAGCGCACGTTCTGCAGGGCCAGGTCGCGATCGGACAGCAAGGGGGTGACCACCGCCTCGGTCATCATGCCGACCAGCAGGATGCCCTGGCCGGTCATCGCGCCGACCAGGTTGAAGAACCCGTCGAGGAGGTAGCCGCGGAAGACGTCGCCGGTCATGTGCTTGGTCGGCGGCATCCACTTCAGCGGTGCCTCCGGGAACAGCTCCCGGGCCAGCAGGGCATGGGCCAGCTCGAGGCGGAACGACTCGGGCAGCTCGGGGTTGATCTCGAAGGCGTGCCCCAGGCCCAGCTGCCAGTCGGCCAGCCCGGCTTCGGTGGCGAAGCACTCGTTGAGCAGCTGGCTGACGGTCACCGTATGCGCGGCCTCGACGGCGTCGGCTGTCGTCAGGTAGTTGTCCTCGCCGGTGTTGATGATGATGCCGGCCCGGGCGTGCACCATGCGGCTGAACCGCTGGTCGATGAAGGTGCGGCGCGGGTTGATGTCACGGAAGAGGATGCCGTACATCGAGTCGTTGAGCATCATGTCGAGGCGCTCGAGGCCGGCCATGGCGGCGATCTCGGGCATGCACAGGCCGGAGGCGTAGTTGGTCAGCCGGACGTAGCGGCCGACCTCGCGGCTGACGTCGTCGAGGGCGGCCCGCATGAGGCGGAAGTTCTCCTGGGTGGCGTAGGTGCCGGCGTAGCCCTGCCGGGTCGCCCCCTCCGGTACGTAGTCCAGCAGCGACTGGCCGGTGGAGCGGATCACCGCGACCACGTCGGCGCCCTCGCGGGCGGCCGCCTGGGCTTGCGGGATATCTTCATAGATGTCGCCGGTGGCCACGATGAGGTAGATCCACGGCCGCTGCTTCGGGTCGCCGAAGCGGCGGATCAGCCGCTCGCGCTCCCGCCGGCGGCGGTCGATCCGGGTGAGGCCGGCGCCGACCGCCCTGGCCGCGGCCCGCCGCGCCCGCTCGGCGTCGCGGCCGGCCGGCAGGGTGAACTGCACCGAGCCGGCGCCGACCTTCTGGGCCAGCGCGGTCAGGTCCTCGTGGTCGCCGGTCCGCAGCTCGTGCCAGACCGGCAGCGCTACGCCGTGCTCGAGGCCGACCTGCTCCCGGACGGTGTCGACCAGCCGGTTGACCCAGGGGGTGTCGCCGCCGGCAAACGCCGGGTCGGTGCCGGTCAGGCCGGCCAGCCGCAGGGTGGCCCGCTCGACGGAGACCGTGGTGTGGGTGCGGGCCATCGCGATCACCGGGCCGGCGGCCTTCGCTGCGAGCCGGCGCGCCTTGGCGACGGTCCGCGGATCCAGGCCGAGCTTGCCCTCCATCGTCACCGGTCCCCCTCTCGTTCATAGATCGTCGCGCCGCGAACCACGGTCCGCCGGCAGTTCGGCAGCGGCCGGCCAAGCGTCAGGTCGGGCAGCGCGCCGGCGTCCGTGCCCGGTGCGTCGCTGCGGCCAGCGGCGGTGCTGCCGGTCTCCCACACCGCGAACGTCGCCGGGGCGCCGGCTTCGAGCACCCCTTCGCCGTCGCGGCCGGCGGCGTACCACCCGCCGGCGGTGTACGCGGTGAACGCGGCCTCGGCGTCGAGCCGGCTGGCCGGGGTGCGGTGGTGGACAGCGGCCCGGACGCCGGCCCAGGGGTCGAGCGGGGTGACCGGGGCATCGGAGCCGAAGGCCAGCCGCACGCCGGCGGCGGCCAGCGCGGCCAGCGGGTTCATCCCGCGGGCCCGATCGGCGCCGAGCCGCTGGGCGTACATGCCGTCCTCGCCGCCCCAGGCCGCGTCGAAGGCCGGCTGCACGCTCGCCACGACGCCGAGCTGGGCCATCGTCGCGATCGACTCGGCGTCGAGCATCTCGGCGTGCTCGATCCGGTGCCGCGCCGCTGCCAGAGCGCGTGTGCCAAGCCGCGCGCCGGCGGCGCTGAAGCCGGCCAGCACCGTCCTCAGGGCGGCATCGCCAATCGCGTGGAAGCCGGCCTGCAGGCCGGCCTGCGTAGAGGCCACGACGTGGTCGCTGACCTGCGCCACGCTGAGGTAGCCGGCGCCGCTGTTGCCCGCGTCGTCGGTGTAGGGCCGGCACAGGCTGGCGGTGCGTGAGCCGAGCGCCCCGTCGGCGAACAGGTCACCGGCCGCGCCGGCCGCGCCCAGCTTGGTGGCCGTCGCAATGCCGCCCAACTCACCCCAGTAGCCGATGATTTCCGGCCCGGGCTCGTCGCGGGCCAGCGCCATCAGCTCGAGCAGGTCATCTGTGCCGGAGACCTCCGGGCCGGCCAGCTCGTGCAGGCAGCCGATTCCCATCTCCGCGGCCCGCCGGCGGGTCGCCCGCTGGGCGTCGCGCCGCTGGCCCGGCGACACCGTCTCCCGGGCCGCCCGGCGGACGGCGTGGTGGGCGTCCGAGCGCAGCCAGCCCGAGTCGTCGAACCCGGCCAGGCCGCGCGCAGCGGGAACCGCGGCCAGCAGGGCCGAGGACACGACCGCGGAGTGGAGGTCGACCCGGGACAGGTAGACGACGCCGCCGTAGGAAGCCCGGTCCAGCTCGTGTCGGGTGGGTGGCCGGTTGTCCGGCCAGCGGGTCTCGTCCCAGCCGTGGCCGAGGACCGCCGCACCGCCGTGCCCGCGGACATGGGTCTCCAGCAGGGCCAGCGCGCCGGCCAGCGAGTCGGTGGCGCTCAGGTCGAGGCCGACCAGCGCCAGCCCGGTCGACGTGGCATGGACGTGGGCGTCGACAAAGGCGGGGGTCACCAGGGCGCCTTGCAGGTCGACGACGTCGGTGGCATCGGGGGCCGCCTCGTCGCGGCCGACCCAGCCGACGACGGCCCCGTCGACCAGCATCGCGGTGGCCGCCGGCACACCGGCCGCGCGGACCATGCCGTTGCGGTAGAGGGTGCCGGTCATTCGGCGGCCAGCCGGTCAGTGAACAGCCGGCGCACGCCGGCATCCTCGCGCAGCAAGGCGAGCGCCAGCTCGGCATGCCCGGGGAGGTAGCCGTTGCCGACCAGCATGGTCACGTCGGCGGCGAGCCCCTCGGCGCCGAGCGCCGCGGCGGTGAACGAGGTGGCCATCGAGAAGAAGATCACGGTGCCGCCGGCGGCGGTGGACAGGATCGCGCCGCCCTCACAGCCGGCTACGTCCACGCAGACCACCGAGACGTCCACCGGCGCGCCGATCGCCGCAGACAGGGCCACCGGATCGCGGGCGTCGGCCAGCACCACCTCGTCGGCCAGACCGGCGCCGGTCAGCGCCGCCGCCTCGGCGGCTGCCGGCACCACACCGACCAGCCGGCGGGCGCCGGCCCGACGAGCGGCCGCCAGGGCCAGCGAGCCGCTCTTGCCGCCGGCCCCGATCACCGCCACCGAGGGGGCAGCCCTGCGCTCGGCGTAACCGCGCACCACCCGGTCGGTCAGCGCCGGGGCACCGCACACGTCGAGCACGGCCAGCGCCAGCGGCACCGGCAGGTCGTCGGGCAACCTCGCCGCGATCGACCGGCCGAAGAGGATGGCGTGCCCGGCGGCCGGCACCTGCTCCGAGCGGCCGTCCCACCGCACCAGCCCGTCGGTGACCGCCAGCGGGGTAAGGGTCAGTGACACCAGGGACGCCACCCGGTCCCCGATGGACAGGCCGAGCGGCGACTGCGGCCCCACCTCGTCCACGACTCCGACCAGCATCCCGCCGGAGCCGGTCACCGGGTTATGCATCTTGCCCCGCGTCCCGATGATCTCCAGTACGGCGGCCCGCAGGTCAGCACCGTCGCCGTACCGCTCGCGCAACTGCCGGAAGGAGGCCGCATCCAGGTTCAGCCGCTCGACGGAGATCCGCACCTCGTCCGGCCACAGCTGCGCCGAGACGTCTAGCTGTTCGGCGGCCTGAGGCAGTACGCCCACGGGCCTGAGCACCCGGTGCAACCCGACCGCGGACGACGCACTACGCACCGGTGTCACGGCAAAGATCTCCCTTTCTTTTGGCTGACTGGCCGAAGTTTCTTCGGCGATACGGCGATCCGACCGAATGTCCTTTACTATGATGGGCCACCACAGTGTGCCCTATCCGGGAGGTTCAGCGTGAGCGATCAGCCGTACGCCTACCGCCGGCGTGAGCTCGTGGAGCCCGACTGGCGGCGCTTGCCGATCTGGCGCGACATCACCACGGCCGAGTGGGACAACGTCCAGTGGCAGCGGGCCCACTGCATCAAGAACGTGCGGCAACTTCGCGCGGTCTACGGCGACCTCCTCGACGAGGGCTTCTACGCCGATATCGAGCGCGACCAGGCGGAGCGCGCCACGATGTCGATCCTGCTGCCCCCGCAGATGGTCAACACGATGGTGCCCGACGGCGTCCCGAGCACCGCGGCGATGTATGCCGACCCGGTCCGCCGCTACATGCTCCCCGCCTTCTCTGACCGGCGGACCGACTGGCCGTCGCACCCGGAGGCCAGTCGCGACTCGCTGCACGAGGCGGAGATGTGGGTGGCCGAGGGCCTCACCCACCGCTATCCCACCAAGGTGCTGGCCGAGTTACTCCCCACCTGCCCGCAGTACTGCGGGCACTGCACCCGGATGGACCTGGTCGGCAATTCCACCCCGCTGATCTCCAAGCTCAAGTTCGAGCTGAAGCCGGTGTCCCGGTACGACGCCATGATCGACTACCTGCGCCGCTCCCCCGGCGTACGCGATGTCGTCGTGTCCGGCGGGGACGTCGGCAACATGCCGTTCAAGAACCTCGAGACCTTTGTCATGCGGCTGCTGGAGATCGACAACATCCGCGACATCCGGCTGGCCACCAAGGCATTGATGGGCCTGCCGCAGCACTGGCTGGCCGACGATGTGGTCGCCGGCATGGAGCGGCTCGCGACGACCGCTCGGGACCGCGGAGTGCACCTGGCCATTCATACGCACGTCAACACCGCGCAATCGGTGACCCCCGCGGTGGCCCGGGCGGCCAAGAAGATGCTCGAAGTGGGCGTCCGGGACGTACGCAACCAGGGCGTCTTGCTGCGCGGGGTGAATACCACCCAGGAGCAGCTGCTGGACCTGTGCTTCGCCCTGCTCGACGAAGCCGGGATCATGCCCTACTACTTCTATATGTGTGACCTGATCCCCAATAGCGAGCACTGGCGGACGTCGGTCGGCGAGGCCCGGGCCCTCCAGCACGCGATCATGGGTTACCTGCCCGGTTTCGCCACGCCGCGGATCGTCTGCGACGTCCCCTACGTCGGCAAGCGCTGGGTGCACCAGCTGGAGGACTACGACCGCGTACACGGCGTCTCGTACTGGACCAAGAACTACCGGACCGGCATTGAAGCCGCCGACAGCGACGCACTGAGCCGGCGCTACGAGTACTACGACCCGATCTACACGCTGCCCGAGGAAGGCCAGGCGTGGTGGCGGGAACGGGCCGGCGACTCGATCAGCCGGGCGCACGACCTCGCCGCGCGGAGCCAGCAGGCGGCGGCGAGCCTGGTCGGCGGCTGATCCCCGGCGCGGAGCCTCGCGCATTCGACCGCCGCAGTGCTAGCGTCCGCTCACCACCGCCGAGTGACGGAGTGCAGATGGCCCAGATCTTGCTGGAAAACGTGGACAAGGTCTACGCGGGCGGCGCCAAGGCCGTCGATGATTTGTCACTGGAGATCCGCGACGGCGAGTTCATGGTCTTCGTCGGGCCGTCGGGCTGCGGGAAGTCCACCGCCTTGCGGATGATCGCCGGGCTCGAGGAGATCACCGCCGGCACCATCGCCATCGGTGGCAACGTCGTCAACGATATGCAGCCCAAAGACCGCGACATCGCGATGGTGTTCCAGAACTACGCGCTCTATCCGCACATGACCGTCGAGCAGAATCTTGCCTTCGGCCTCGAACTGCGCAAGACCCCCAAAGACGAGCGTCAGCGGCGGGTGGCGTCCGCAGCACGCATGCTGGGCTTGGAGCCGTACCTCAAGCGCAAGCCGGCGGCGCTCTCCGGAGGTCAGCGCCAGCGCGTGGCCATGGGCCGCGCCATCGTGCGCGAGCCGCAGGCCTTCTTGATGGACGAGCCGTTGTCCAACCTCGACGCCAAGCTGCGGGTCTCGATGCGAGCGTCGCTGAACCAACTGCACGAACGGCTCGGAGTCACCACGGTCTACGTCACCCACGACCAGGTCGAGGCCATGACGCTGGGCGACCGGGTGGCGGTGCTCCGCGACGGCGAGCTGCAGCAGGTGGACAGCCCGCAGAACCTGTTCGACCAGCCGGTCAATCTGTTCGTGGCCGGATTCATCGGCTCGCCGTCGATGAACCTCGTCACCGCGCAGCTCGTCCGCGACGGCGGTGCCGGCGTGGCCTTCGGCGGGCAGAAACTGCCCATTTCCGATGCCACCCTCGGGGAGCGCCAAGGCCTCGACGGCTACTTCGGCCGAGAAGTGATCCTCGGCATCCGGCCGTCCAGCTTCGAAGACGCCGAGCTGGCCGTCGACACCTCCGGCCCGATCATGAACATCAAGGCCGACGTGACCGAGGAGCTCGGCTCGGAGGTCAACGTGATCTTCACGATCGACGCCCCGCCGGTGCGGCACAAGGACACCACGGCGCTCGCTGCGGACGCCGAGGGTGACGAGGCAGCGCTGCCGCTGGCCGAGAACCAGAGCTTCTGGACGGCGCGGGTCAACCCGCGCAGCAAGGTCAAGCCAGGCCAGCCGCTGCGCCTCGCCGTCGACACGAGCACGCTGCACTTCTTCGACCCGGAGACTGGTCTGGCCATCGGACACCCGGCGACTCAGCGACCGAGCTCGACGGTGCCCACCAACGGCACTCGGGTGTCCTGAGGACTACCTGACCGCGGGATCGGTGCCGGAAGCAGTTAGCCGTCGGCGGCCAGCCAGCCCATCGTCGCCGGCATCACCAGGCCGGCTTCGGCGAGGTCGCGGAGCAGGCGGTGCAGCTCGGCTGGTGGCAGCCGGCCGTGCGCGGGCCGCGGCGCGTGCGCGACTCCGAGGGAGTCTGCGGCGGCGCAGGCGCAGTCGGCGATGGCTGCTTCCAGGGCCCAGAGATGGTGGGCGCGCATAGCGAGCTGAGGTGAGCGCCGGACGCCGTCGTAGCGGATCACCAGCCGCCGCAGGTCCGCCGCCAACCGCTCGATCGGGGGGCGGCTGGGCCGATCCGCACTCGCGGAGCGGTTGTTGCGCTTCTGCAGCTGGGCCCGTACCAGCTGCGGGACATAGAGGGCAGCTCCGATGGCGGCGGTGGGCGACAGCATGAGGCCGACGATCCGCACCACCCGGACGACGTCCATTTCCGCGCCTCGCATCCTTTCGTCCGTCGAGGTTACCTCCGGGTCGAGACGGTCGCAGGCCCTTCAATGCAGTTCAGTCGGTGTTCCTTTGCAGCCACACCGCGGTGTCGGGAACGACCGCACCGTCGGTTGTCAGGTCCGCGCTGGCCAGCAGCACCCGGGCGCCTGCCGGCAGCTGGACTGGGCCGGAGGAGATGTTGACCAGGCACTGGAAGCCCGGCTCGCGGGTGAAGCACAACACTCCCGGCACGCTCTCCACCCAGGTCAAGTCGCCGTCACCCAGAGCCGGGTGATCGCGGCGCTGACGCAGCGCCGCCCGGTACAGCTGTAAGACGCTGTTCGGATCGGCGACTTCCGCCTCGACGGTGCAGTCCTTCCACTCCGCCGGCTGGGGAAGCCACGGTGGCGCAGTGCTGCCGGCGGGGCTGAAGCCGAACGGCGGGACGTCCCCGGACCACGGGATCGGCACGCGGCAGCCGTCGCGCCCCCGATCGGTGTGCTCGGAGCGCGCCCAGGTCGGGTCCTGCAGGACGTCGTCAGGCAGGTCCTCCACCTCCCAGAGCCCGAGCTCCTCACCCTGGTACACGTAGGCACCGCCCGGCAGGGCAAGCATGAGCAGGGCTGCGGCGCGGGCCCGACGCTGCCCAAGTGCCAAGTCGGCCGGCAGCCCGATCAGGTCGATCAACGAGCGCAGCTCTCGCTCGGTCTGCGGCCGGGCGTAGCGGGAGACGTGCCGCGCGACGTCGTGGTTGGACAGCACCCAGGTCGGCGGGGCGCCGACGGCGGCATGCTCGGAAAGCGTCCGGTCAATGGTCGACCGGAGCGCCGAGGCCAGCCAGGGAGCTCGCAGGAAGTCGAAGTTGAAAGCGGTGTGCAACTCGTCGGGGCGGATGTAAAGGGCCAGCCGCTCGGGGCGGTCCACCCACGCTTCCGCGACGAAAACCCGGGGTGGGGTGTAGGAGTCGGCCACTGCGCGCCAGCTCCGGTAGATCTCGTGCACCTCGTCGCGGTCCCAGTGCGGGTGGTCGTCTGCGATGGTGCCGTCGCGCGCCGCGGCGGGATCGCCGAGATCGGGCAGCCCAGGGGCCTTGACGAGTGAATGAGCTACATCGATCCGGAAGCCGTCGACCCCCCGGTCGAACCAGAAGCGCAACGTCTCCTCGAAGTCGGCACCTACTTCGGGGTGGGTCCAGTCGAGATCCGGCTGTTCGGCCGCGAACAGGTGCAGGTACCACTCCCCCGCGCCGGCCGAGTCGGTGACCCGGGTCCACGCACTGCCGCCGAAAATGCTGCGCCAGTCGTTGGGCGGCAACTCGCCGGCCCTACCTTGGCCGGGACGGAACAGGTAACGCGCACGCTCGGGCGAACCTGGATGGGCCGACAGTGCGGCCTGGAACCACGGATGCCGGTCGGAGGTGTGGTTGGGCACGATGTCGAGCACCACCCGCAACCCCTGCTCGTGCGCCTCACTGATCAGATCGGCCGCATCTTCGGCGGTGCCGAACACCGGCTCGACGGCCCGGTAGTCGGCCACGTCGTAGCCGGCATCGGCCATCGGTGAGGGGTACCACGGATTGATCCAGATGGCGTCGACGCCTAGGTCGGCGAGGTAGCGCAGCCGCGAGCGGATGCCGGCGATATCGCCGAGGCCGTTGCCGTCGCCGTCGGAAAAGCTGCGGATGTACACCTGATAGATGACCGCGCGCCGCCACCAGGCCGATGGGCGGTCAGCGCCCGGATGGCCGGTCGCTTCGAAGGACGACTCCGCGGCCGGCGGATCGGTCATCGGGCTGGGTCCTTTCTCCGGTGCGCCGGAGTGAGGGTGGTTCAACTGCGAGGTCGCCGAACTGAGCTCAGCCGAAATCAGCGGCCGGAGGGCGGCACCCGGCATCATGGTGAACGCATCCCAGATCGAAAAGACGCAACTGCGTGTTGCCTGAGCCAGTCTCAGCCAGTATGGACGGCACCTCCGTCGGCCGGCGAGGCGGCGGTGATGCTGTGCGCACCACCACCACCGCTGGCGTCGGCGCCGTCGTCGCGCTTGGTGAGGTTGAGCCCAGTACGAGGGTCGAACAGGTGCATCCGTTTCGGGTCAAGCCACAGCTTCGCGGTCTCTCCGTCGCGGATGCGGCTCATCGGGTCGAGTGAGACGACCAGCTGGGTGCGCAGCTGCTCGCTGTCGAGGTCCTTCTCCAGCTCGGCGAGGTGGGCCACGACGTCTGCGGGCGCATCGTAGGGAATGTAGGCGTACTGCTGGTTACCCAGCCATTCAGTGACGTCGACCTTGACGTCAAAGGTAACGCCTTGATCGCGCTTGCGTTCATCGACGACGGAGGCGTCCTCGAAGTGTTCCGGCCGGATCCCAGCGATCAGCAGATCCTGGCCGGTCAGCCGCGATGCCACATCAGCGCGCAGCGGGCAGGACAAGAAGGGCAGCTCCAACTGGTCCCCCTTAACGGCGCACGGTAGGAAGTTCATCGGGGGCGAGCCGATGAACCCAGCCACAAAGAGGTTGTTCGGCTGCTCATAGAGGTCTCGTGGAGTTGCGAGCTGCTCCACCACGCCCTTGCGCAGCACGGCCACCCGGTCGCCGAGGGTCATGGCCTCGGTCTGGTCATGTGTGACGTAGACCGTCGTGACCCCGAGATTGCGCTGCAGCCGCAGGATCTCCGTCCGCATCTGCCCGCGCAGCTTGGCGTCAAGATTGGACAGCGGCTCGTCAAAGAGGAAGGCGTTGGCCTCACGGACGATGGCGCGGCCCATGGCGACCCGCTGGCGCTGGCCACCGGAGAGCTGACCCGGCTTGCGCTGTAGGTGTTCCTCGAGGTCGAGGGTCTTGGCGGCGCCCTCGACGCGCTCCTTGATCTCGCTATCCGCGGCACCCCGCAGTCGCAGCGGAAAGGCGATGTTTTCGTAGACGGTCAAGTGCGGATAGAGCGCGTAGTTCTGGAAGACCATCGACAGGTTGCGCTCGCGAGGCGCCTTTTGGTTCACCCGCTCGCCCCCGATGACCATGTCACCTGAGGTGATGTCTTCCAGCCCGACAATCATCCGGAGCAAGGTAGACTTCCCGCAGCCCGACGGCCCGACCAGGATGATGAACTCGCCGTCGGCGACGTCGATGCTGACGTCGTTGACGGCAGGAAAGCCGTCGCCGTAGACCTTGGTGATGTTGCGCATGCTTATCGCAGCCATGATTGCGTACGTCCCTTCAATGCTCGGCGGTCACGTAGTTCCGGCGGTCGGTCCGGCGGTCAGCCCTTGACTGCGCCGTTGGTGAGGCCGGCAACGATCCGGCGCTGGAAGGTGAGGACTATCAGGACGACGGGAATCGTCACGACCACCGCCGAAGCGGCGATCGCCGTGATCGGCGACTGGAACTGCGAGGCACCGGTGAAAAAGGCGAGTGCCGCCGGCACCGGGCGGGCCCGGTCGGTGGACGTGAGTGAGACGCCGAACACGAAGTCATTCCACCCGGCGAAGAAGGTGAGAATCGCCGCCGTGAAGACACCGGGCGAGGCCAGGGGCACGATGACCTTGCGGAAGGCCTGCCACGTGGTGGCCCCGTCGACCTGAGCCGCCTGCTCCATCTCCCATGGAATCTCGCGGAAGAATGCCGACAATACCCAGATCGACAGCGGCAGCGAGAACGACACCAGCGGGATGATGACGCCCGGCCACGTGTCGAACAGGTGCAGGCTCCGCCACATGTTGAACAGCGGGGTGACCAGCGACACCACCGGAAACGCCGCGATAGCCAGTGCCACCGAGAGGATGAACTTCTTGCCCGGAAAGTCCAGGCGGGCGATGCCGTAGGCAGCGAAGGTCGCCAGCACCACACTGATCGCGGTTGCGATCAGGACGATGCCGATGGAGTTGCGCAGGGCACTGGTGAACAGGCTGGTCTGGAAGACCTGGCGATAGTTGACGAGGCTCCAGTGCGTCGGGAAGAAACTGGCGTTGGACAACTCGGTCGGCGGCTTGAGCGACAGCGACAGGATCCAGGCGATCGGCAGCATCGTGTAGAGGACGATGACGATCGAGCCGAGGATCCAGGTCAGCTTCTGGCGCGTGCTCTGCTCATTCATCAGTCAGACCTCACGGTGCTCAGGTCGACCTTGAATCCCTTGATGAATAGGGCGGCGATCAGGACGACCGACAGGAAAAGAAGGACGGACAGTGCCGAGCCGATCCCGAGTGCCACCCGGGTGATGCTTTGCCGGTAGGTGAGGAAGGACAACGACTCGGTGTGGCTCGCGCCACTGGTCATGACGAAGATATTGTCGAAGATGGCCCACGCCGCCAGCGTCCGGAAGAGCAGCGCGACCATGATAGCCGCCTTCATGTTCGGGATCGTCACCTTCCACAGCCGTTGCCACGCAGTCGCGCCGTCGACCAAGGCCGCCTCCTGCAGGACGTCGGGGACCTGGGCCAGTCCGGCGAGAAGGAGCAACGCGATGAATGGCGTGGTCTTCCAGATCTCCGACAGACAGATGACCAGCAGGGCGGACCAGGTGTGGGAGAACCAGTCGAAAGACCCCATATGGAGCCACTTGTTGACGAACCCAGAGTCCAACTCGAACGCGTACCGCCAGGCGAACGCCGACACGACCGTGATGATGCCGTACGGAAGCAGGATCGCGGTGCGCACCGTGCGACGCCCGAAAACGACCTTGTGCATGACGAGCGCGAAGATGAATCCGATGATCAGCTCGACCACCACGGTGAAGACCGTGATGGCCAGCGTGGTGAACACGTCCTGCCACCACAGGCCATCCTTGAGCACGATCAGATAGTTGCTCAGCCCGATGAACTTGCGGTGGGTCGGATCCGTCAACCGGTACTCGAACAGCGACAGGTAGAGGGCGTTGACCATCGGGTACGCCGTCACGAGCAGCATGATGAAGACGGCGGGCGCCGAGAGCATCCAGCCGAGGTTGCGTTCCTTCTTCGCCCGATCGGAGAGACCTTCCCCGGCGGGGCGGCTCCCGGCCTGCTTGTCCGTCCGTTCGGCGGTGACTGTCACACGGACCTCCTCGAGGTGTCCCTGGCTGCAGACGTGGACGGGGTCATAGCAGCCTCTTGTCGTGCAGCACGTCCCTGATCAACGTGGCCGATGCGGCGGGCGTGGAGCCGGGCTCCAGCCCCGACGCCGGCTGCCAGTCGCGCTGGATTGCCCCGGAGACATCGCCGTAGAACGGGGTGATCGGGCGCGGGCCGGCATCGTTGATCGACTGACGGATCAACGCGGCCATCGGGAACGCCTTCTTGATCTCCGGATCGTCATAAAGCGTGCCGTTGGCCTGAGGGTCGCCGGCGATCTGCATGTCGAGCTTCTCCATGGCCGGCGAGATGATGCACTTGATCGCCGCCACCGACTCAGCCGGGTGCTTGGAGAACTTGCTGACCGCCAGGTTGATGCCACCGCTCGGTGGCTTGCTCGGCAGGCTCGCGTCGACCCGCGGATAGCGGGCGACACCCAGATCGGACAGGATGGTCTTTCGGGCAACGCCGGCCTTCAGGTCGGCCTGGAATGCGGCGTAGACGTACGGCCAGTTCAGCAGAAAACCGCCCTTGGGCCCTTCGAACGTCGCCAGAGCGATCGCCTCGTCGGCGGTCGACAGCGCGGGGTCGGCGGCCTTGGAGGTCGCGAGCTTCTTGATGACCTCCGCGGCCCGCTTGGCGGCCGCGGAATTGATGCTGACGGTCGCGTCCTTGCCCTTGTCGTTGTGCTGCAGGATCGAACCGCCGGCGCCGAGCACCATCGCGTTGACCCAGACCATGTAGCCCTCGTACTTCTTGCCTTGCTCGCCAACGATGGTGCCGGTCTTGACGGCAGCGTCGATCATCTGGTCCCAGGTGAAATCGGGAGACTGGGGGTCGATGCCGGCCTGCTGGGCGACCGATTTGCGATACCACAGCAGCTGGGTGTTGGCCTGCCACGGTGCACCGACGAGCTTGCCCTTCCAGATTCCGCTCTTGATCGGCGCACCAAGCACGCCCTTGAGAAGATCAGTGCGCTCCGCATCGGTGAAGGGCCTGAGCCACCCGGCGTTCGCCAGCTCGGCAGTGTAGGGAGGGTCGACATTGGCGAAGTCCATCGACGAGTCGCCGGCGGCGAGCCGTCGCACGATCTGCTCGCGCTGGCCGTCTGCAGTTGTCGGCAGCACCGCCAGATTGAGCTTGTACTTGCCGGCGGCCTGCTTCTGACAGGCCGCAGCAACCTTGGCGTAGCTGCCGCTGCTGTTGGGGTTGATGTACCAGTTCAGGGTGGGAGTGGCACTGTTGCCGCTCGAGCTGCCGCAGGCAGCCAGTCCCACTGCCGACAATGCAAGGGCCGTACAGAAGGCTCCCCGCCGCCGGAAGGCCGTCCATCGTCGGGCGCCGGAGGCAGCCTCGGGAATGCGTTGCACAGACCTCATCCTCTCGAGCGCGGGAGGCTGCTGGCGCCTCGGCGCGCTTGCATGTGTAGCGGGGGCAGTCGGGTGAAGTTGGCGTTAATACCGGTCACGCGCACCTTGCCACGAATCCGCCGACAAGGCCAGACTCCGGTGACAGGGTTTTCATGTCGGTTTGGTTGCGACCTTCCGGCCGGTGGCCCGACGAATCAGCGCACCGGGTGCAAACGCTTGCACGGTGACGTGCCCAGACCGGGAGGGCGGCCATGGTCATGAGTCCGGCCGTCCGAGCCAATATGTCCGACGTGGCCGTCCGAGCCGGCGTTTCGCCGGCGACCGTGTCCCGAGCGTTGCGCGGGCATGCCAGCGTCTCCGCGGGCACCCGCGAGCGGGTGCTGCGAGCGGCGGCAGACCTTCGCTATGTCGTCTCCCCGGCGGCCTCCGGCCTGTCGACCGGTCGCACCGGGACGGTGGGAGTGGTCGCCCCGCTGTTGACCCGCTGGTACTACGCCGGCATCGTCGCCGCCGCCGGGCAGGTGTTGCGAGACCACGGCCTCGACGTGCTGTTGCACGGGCTGGGTGACGCTGCGGGCCGCGCCCGATTCTTCGAACGCATGCCGCTGAGCCGCCGCGTGGATGCCATCTTGTTCCTGTCCATCGGCCTGTCCCCGGCTGAGACCGACCTGCTGCGCGGAATGCATGTGCCCCTGGTCTTCGTGGGTGCCGAGATACCCGGTTGCTGGAGCGTACGGATCGACGATGTCGGTGGGGCGGCCAAGGCGGTCTCGCATCTGATCAACCTGGGACACCGCGACATCGGCCTGATTTCTTCGACCGTCGGTGACGGTTTTGCATTCTCGGCACCCATCGACCGGAGGCGGGGACGCGAGCGCGCGATGCGCTCGGCCGGCATCGCCTGGCCGAACCATCTGAACGCCGCCGTCCCCTGGGGAATTGACGGCGGCGCAGCGGCCATGGCCGAGCTGCTCAGTGCTCAGCCCCACCCCACCGCTGTTTTCGCAGAAAGCGACGAATTCGCCTTCGGTGCACTGCGGACCCTGCGCCGGGCCGGCGTACGGGTGCCCGCCGACGTCTCCGTCATCGGCTTCGACGACCACGAGATGGCCGACCTCCTGGACCTGACAACGGTGGCCCAGCCGATGCAGGAGCTGGGGCAATGGGCAGCGCGGCTGCTCGTAGAAGCGCTCGACCGGCCCGGCAAGGCGCCGAGATCGCTGGTGCTGCCCACCCGACTGGTGGTGCGGGCGACGACCGGGCCACCCCGTCCCGAGCGGCCGAGCCGGGTCAGCCGGGGCCACCGGTGATCGGCGCTCACAGATCGGGGGGTCGCGACTCGAACGGTGTGCTGAGCACCACCGTCGTCCGGGTCGACACGTTGGCGGCGGCGCGGATCTGCTGCAGCAATGCCTCCAGGGCGGCGGGGCTGCCGACCCGCACCTTCAGGATGTAGGACTCGTCACCGGCCACGCTGTGGCAGGCCTCGATGGCACCCAGATGCGCCAGTCGCGCCGGCGCATCGTCGGGGGCGGCCGGATCGATCGGCTTGATCGAGACGAAGGCGGTCAGCGGCAGGCCGAGCTCCTCGGGGTCGAGCTCGACCCGAAAGCTCTGGATCACCCCGCGTTGCTCGAGCCGGCGCACCCGCTGGTGTACCGCAGAGATCGACAGGCCGACCCGGTCGGCGAGCTCGGTGTAACTCAGCCGGCCGTCGACGGTCAGCGCCTGCAGGATGAGCCGATCGGTGTCCTCCAGTGCCACCCGTCAGCCCCTGGCGAGGGAACGGCCGATGACCAGGCGCTGGACCTGGTTGGTGCCCTCGACGATCTCCAGGACCTTCGCCTCGCGCAGGTAGCGCTCGACCGGGTGGTCCTCGACGTACCCGGCCCCGCCGAGCACCTGCACAGCGTCGGTCGTGACCCGCATGGCGGCGTCGGTGCAGAAGAGCTTGGCCATCGCCGCCCGGTCGCCGTACGGCTGGTCCGCGTCGCGCAGCCGGGCGACAGACAGGTAAAGCGCGCGAGCGGCCTCCACCTGGGTCGCCATGTCGGCGAGCAGGAACGACACGCCCTGGAAATCGATGATGGCGCTGCCGAACTGCCGGCGCTCGCGGGCGTACGCCGCGGCGTAGTCGAGCGCTGCCTGCGCCACGCCCACCGCGCAGGCCGAGATGCCCAGGCGCCCGCCGTCCAGGGCCGACATCGCGATCGCGAAGCCGTCGCCCTCCGCGCCGAGCAGCCGGTCGCCGGGCACCCGCGCGTCGTCGAGGACCACCTGGGTCGTCGGCGAGGAGGCCAGGCCCATCTTGCGCTCGGGCCGCTGCGGCACCAGGCCGGCGGTGTCCCCGGCGGCCAGCAGGGTGGAGATGCCGCGACTGCCGGTGTCGGCCGTGCGGACCATCAGGTTGTAGAAGTCGGCAACGCCGCCGTGGGTCACCCAGGCCTTTACCCCGTTGACGACGTAGTCCTCGCCGGCGTGGATCGCGCGGGTCGTCAGCGCGGCTGCATCGGAGCCCGAGCCGGGCTCGGACAGGCAGTAGGCACCGATCAGCTCCCCGCCCAGCATGTCGGGCAGGAAGCGCTGCTTCTGCTCGTCGGTGCCGAAGGCAGCCGTGGGGTAGCACGCGAGGGCGTGGACACTGACGCCGAGGCCGACGGCGAGCCACGCCGCGGCCAGCTCCTCGATGACCTGCAGGTACACCTCGTACGGCTGGCCGCCGCCGCCGTACTCCTCGGCGTAGGGAAGGCCGAGCAGGCCGGCCTTGCCCAGGGTGCGGAACACCTCGCGGGGGAACTCCGCCCGTGCCTCGAACTCGCCGGCCCGCGGCCGGAGCTCCCCGCCGGCGATGTCGCGGGTCAGGGCCAGCAGGTCTTCGGCCTCGGGAGTCGGCAGCGCACGCCGCGCGGGCATATCTCAGGCTCCCAGCACGACGAGGTCGCGATCGACGACGTTGAGCCGGTCGACGCCGTTCTCGGTGCAGACCACGATGTCCTCGATGCGGGCACCGTGCCGGCCGGGCAGGTAGATCCCCGGCTCGATCGAAAAGGCCATCCCCGGCCGGAGCACCTCGTCGTTGCCGGCCACGATCCACGGCTCCTCGTGTTCCTCCAGGCCGATGCCGTGGCCCGTGCGGTGGATGAAGTAGTCGCCGTAGCCGGCGGCGGTAATCACGTCGCGGGCGGCCGCGTCCACGGCGGCGGCGGTGACGCCGGGCCGGACCGCCTCGCAGGCCACCGCCTGGGCGCGCTGCAGGACGGCGTAGTAGTCGAGGAAGTCCGCCGGCGGTTCCCCGATCACATAGGTGCGGGTCTCGTCGGAGCAGTAGCCGTCGGCGGTGGTGCCGCCGATGTCCACCACGACCGGGTCGCCGGCGGCGATCACCCGCTCGCCGCTCCGGTGGTGTGGACTGGCCCCGTTGGGGCCGGCGGCGACGATGACGAATTTCACCAGGGCGTGACCCTCGGCGACGATGGCGTCGGCGATGTCGCTTCCCACCTCGGCTTCGGTGCGGCCGGCCCGCAGCCACCCGGGCACCCGCTGGTGCACCCGGTCGATCGCCTGGCCGGCCTGCCTGAGCGCCTCGACCTCCGCGGCGCTCTTGCAGATCCGCAGCTCGCGCAACACCGGTCCGGCCAGCACCTGCCGCGCGCCGGGCACGGCGACCCCGAACGCGAGCACCTGCTCGGCCCACATCCGGTTGGCCAACCCCACCACGGCGACCTGGCCCAGGCGGCCGGCCACGAGGGCGAAGGCGTCGTCGACCTCTTCGTAAGCGAGGATCTCGATCCCCAGGGTCCCGGCCGGCGAAGCCAGCGCCGCCGGCTGCTCCAGTCGGGGCACGACCAGCACCGGGTCGGAGTGCGCCGGCACCGCGAGGCAGGTCAGCCGCTCCAGGGGCAGGGCGTCGTAGCCGGTCAGATAACGCAGGTCGGCACCGGGGGTCAGCAGCAGCGCGTCGACACCGTGCCGGCGCACCTGCGCCTGGGCGCGGCCCAGCCGGTCGGCCGGATACAGCTCGGACATGCCGTCGAGCGTAGTGGCAGTGGGCGATGACCGGAGCGGCGACTGGCAGGCTGTGCTACGTGCCCGGTTCCCTGCTGCTGCTGGACTCCGCCAGCTTGTACTTCCGCGCCTTCTACGGAGTGCCGGAGTCGGTGACCGCGCCGGACGGCACGCCGGTCAACGCCGTCCGGGGCTTCCTCGACATGGTGGCCACTCTGATCACCCGCTTCCGCCCGGCCCGGCTGGTCGCGTGCCTGGATGCCGACTGGCGGCCGGCGTTCCGGGTTGCCGCGATCGGGTCGTACAAGGCGCACCGGCTGTCCGCCGGCGGGGGTGAGGAGTCCCCCGCTGCGCTGTCCCCGCAGGTGCCGGTGATCGAGGCCGCGCTGGATGCGCTGGGACTGACCCGGTTGGGGATCGCCGGCTACGAGGCCGACGACGTGATCGGCACACTGGTGGCCCACGAGCACGGTGCCGTGGACATCGTGACTGGCGACCGTGACCTGTTCCAACTCGTCGATGACCGGGGACCGGTGCGGGTCGCCTACACCGGACGTGGCGTGCGCAACCTCGAGGTGCTGGACGAGGCCGCCGTGCAACACCGCTACGGCATCCCCGGCCGGGCCTACGGCGAATTCGCCGTGCTGCGCGGCGATCCCAGCGACGGTCTGCCCGGGGTACCGGGCATCGGCGACAAGACCGCCGCCGCGCTGATCCGGCACTTCGGGTCGGTCGAGGCGCTGCTGGGGGCCCTTGACAGCGGGGAGACCGCCGGCTTCCCGGCCGGCACCCGCACCCGGCTGGCCGCGGCCCGGGACTACCTGGCTGTCGCCCCGATGGTGGTCCGGGTGGCCCCGGACGCACCGCTGCCGCCCTACGACGACAGCCTCCCGGCCGCCGCCGCGGACCCGCCGGCGCTGGTCGCGCTGTGCGACAAATGGGGACTCGACAGCTCGGTCGAGCGGGTGCTAAAAGCGCTTGAGGTCGCCCACGCCGGTCCTTGAGGCGCAGCTGCCTTGGTGTCAGCGGAGGCAGCTTCAGCCCGACGCCTCGTCGACCGTGAGGTGACTGCGCAATTCGGCCCGGGTACGGATGCCCAACTTGCGGTAGGCCGAGGAAAGGTGCGTCTCGACGGTCTTGACGGTGACGAAGAGGCCCTCGGCTATCGCGGCGTTGGGAAGTCCGGCGCCGGCCAGCTCGGCGACGCGGCGCTCGGCAGTGGTCAGGCTCGACCGGCCCAACGGCTCGATCGGATGGGGGCGGGCACCAGTGGCCCACAACTCGGTACGGGCCCGGCGGGCGAGGGCAGGGGCACCGCACTGCTGGGCGAGGGCGAGGCCTTGGCGCAGAGCCGGCCGGGCCTGGCCGAGCATGTCCTGGCGGCGCAACGACGCGCCGTTCTGCACCAGCGCCTCTGCCCAGGCCAGTCGCGAATCGCTGCCGTCCAGGACCAGGACTGCCTCGGCCAGGCACGGTAAGCCGTCGGGCCCCCGATGCACCCGGCCCAGAGTCGTGAGAGCCAGCCCGAGAGCCCGGGCGGCCCCCCAGCGTCGGGCCAGGCGCACCTCCTCGACCGCCAGCTCCAACGCTTCGTCGTCCCGCCCGAGCCGGCGCAAGACGTCGGCGGCCTCGGACCGCCAGGGGTAGGGCGCCGGGTTGAGCAGCCCCCAGGAGACGAGGTGCCCGCCGCCGGTCAGCAGGTCGTCGAGTGCACCCGTCAGGTCACCCAGGCGGGCGCGCACCTGTCCGCGCGTGACGAGGGCCGTTGCGTCCATGGTGGTCCTGACGACGGAGTCGACCTCCAGCGCGACCTGCAGCACCCGGCCCGCCACTTCGACCTCGCCGGCTGCCAGCAAGGCCTGCGCGCGGCCCTCGGCCACGATCTGCAGCACGCTCCGCCACTCGCCGCCGACGGCCTGATCCCACGCCTGGCCGGTGTCGGCGAGCGCCTCGGCGAGCCGGCCCTGATAGACCCGGGACCGTCCCCGATGTGCGGTCGCCACCACGGCGGCCACGGGTGATCCCCGACGCTGCGCAGCGTCGATGGCCCGGCCGTACGCCTGCACCGCCAGGTCATACCGGTCGTGCTGCGAATGCAGGAAGGTCACGAGCACGAAGTACATGTCATGCCGGTCGAGCAGCTCGCCGCCGCGCAGCGCAATGCCGGCGGAGGCGATGGCGCCGGCGCGGTCGACGCCGGCAATCGTGAGCTCGACCGCTCGATGTGCGTGTTGTAGCACGGTCCGGGCCGGTTGGGGCGCCTTCCGGTCGGCAACCAACGGCCGCAGTCGCAGGTCGAGGTCCGCCATCTCGAACAGCGCATCCTCCATGCTTTCCCGTAGCCGCGCCTTCGACGTCGCGTCCATTTCCGTGAGCAGCATCTGCACCGCACGGTGGCCGTCGCCCAACACGTAGAGGACCCCGGCGAGCGCCGTGACGGTTGCCACCCGCGCCGCGTCGGTCGGCGCCAGCTCCACCGCTGCCGTCAGGTATTCGGCGGCCCGCGCATCGCCCGTAGCAGCGGCCGCCTGGCCCAGGGCAAGCAACACCTCGTGTCGCTCCACCGGGGTCAGCGGCTCGTCCAGCGTGCGTACCAGGTAGGTCGTCGCGATGTCGGGAGCACCTTGGGCGGCGGAGGTGCGGGCTGCCAGGCGCAGTGTTTCGGCAGCGAAGTCGGTGCTGGCTGCCGGCGCCCGAAGGAGGTGTGCGGCCACTTCCTCTGCGGTGGCACCTCCCGCTCGCAGGTGCACGGCGGCTTCCTTGTGCAGATGGTCGCGCCGCGAGCTCGCCAGGCCGTCTCGGACGGAGGACCGGACGATGGGGTGGACGAAGCCGGCGTCCATTGCCGCAGTGAGGATTCCCGCATCGACCAGGGCGGCCCATGAGCGCTGGGCGGCGGCCGCATCCACGGCGGCCATCTGCTGCAGCGCTGCGGGCCACCGCCGGTTTCCGAGGACGGCCAGCGCCTCGCAGTAGCGGGTTGCCTCGACGGGAAGAGCGGCAAGGCGGCGCCGGACGCTTCGAGAAACTGCTGCAGACCCGATCTCGGGTACGGCGCCGAGGCCGCGGTCGAGACCCTGCCCAGCTATCTCGTCGATCAGGGCCATGACGAACAAGGGATTTCCCCCCGTTGCCAGCAGGCAGCCGTCGACGAACGCATCTGGCACGTCGCGCACCAAACGGTCCCGCAGAAGCGTGCCGACGGTGGTTCGGTCGAACGGACGCACTGAGAGCCGGCGCGCCCCGGCGAAGGACAGGTCGTCGGGAAGCCCCGGCCCTCCACCGGTGCGGACGGCGACGACAACCTGAACGGGCAAGTTGCCCAGACGGAGCCGCAGGTAATGCAGCCAGCGCAGCGAGGGCAGGTCGGCCCACTGCGCGTCGTCCACCAGCAGCTGGAGGGGCTGCTGCCCGGCCAGCTCGGTCAGGAGCTGGTGCAGGCCGTGCAGCGCCTCCGGCGCCGTGGCCGGCGGCGAGCGTCCCGCGCTTTCCGCTCCGCCGACGGCAATGCGGGCAGCGGGGAAAGCGGCCAACAGCGCAGCTCGGGCCGCCGACGACAATCCGGCCAGGGCCCCCCCCAGCAGCTGACGGACAACTCCGAACGCAAAGTCACTCTCAAGCTCCGAGCCGCAGGCCCGCAAGCAGCGCAGGCCGGTCTCGAGACCTCGGGTCGCGTCCAGCAGCACAGTCTTGCCGCTTCCGGCGACACCCTCCACCACCGTCAGCGAGCCGTCACCGGATGCCGCCGCGGCAGCGCCGGCCGCCAGGGCGCCCAGCTCGTCATCGCGGTCGAGGAGGCCTGCGGTGCGGTCAGCCATGCGACTCCTTTCGGCGTCTTTCTACCGCGGTCGCTCATGCGACGTCCAGGGATCCGGGCCTTGAATCTCAGGGTGAAGTGTGGGGGTGCTGCCCGTTGTGGAGGCGGTCAGGTAGCGGGAGTGTCTTGCCTCAGCGTCCACCGCTTAAGCCGGAGGCTCCAGTGACGATCAGCCCTCGCCCGGCCCGACCAGGCCTGACCCGTCGGAAGTTCCGCCCCCGCGGAAGTCGGCTGCGCCGAGCGACCGTACGCGTGGCCGCGATCGCCACCATCGTGCTGGGTAGCGCCGCGGTGGCCGTCCCGGCGCAGGCGTCGTTTCCTGGCCGGGACGGCCGCATCGTGTTCCAAGTCGATGCACCGGTGTGCTGTGACATCTTCACCGTGCGCCCGGACGGGACGGGCGTACGCCGCCTCACCCACCTGGTGCCCCAAGCAGCAGCCCGACGGGCGTCGTGGTCCCCCGACGGCAGGCACATCGTCTACGAGGTGAGCCACCCCAACGCTTCCCTCGCGGCGGTACAGGTCTGGGTGATGAACGCCGACGGCACCGGTCAGCACCGGCTCGTCGCCGACCCGTTCTTCCAGGACCTCATGCCCACCTACTCCCCGGACGGGTCGAAGGTGGTGTACTCCCGCTGCCGGCCGGACTTCTCCGCCTGTCCGCTGTACCGGGTCGACGCCGATGGCACGCATCTGCACGCGCTCACGCCGACCAGGACCGAGATCAACAACTTCTTCGCCAAGTACTCCCCCGACGGGCGACGGATCGCCTTTAGCAGTTTCAGCCGCGGCGGCGTGCAGGGCGCGGTGTACGTGATGAACGCCGACGGCACCGGCGTGCGGCGGCTCACTCCGGCCTGGCTGGGGGGCTTCGCGCCGGACTGGTCGCCGGACGGCCGTCAGCTCGTCGTTGTGAACAACTGCTGCACGAACGCCATCGTGGGCCTGTGGCGGATCAACGTCGACGGGACCGGGCTGACCCAGCTCACCCGTCCCCAGGGCGGCCGCAACGACTTCCGTGGTATCTGGGCTCCGTCCGGTCGCTGGATTGTCTTCGGCCGGTTCGCCGCCGACTTCTCCCACGCCGACATGTGGCTGATGCGGCCCGACGGCTCCGGCGCGCACCTGATCCGCCGCAACACCGACCCGACCGGCTGGGGCTCCGCGCCGTGACCACCGGCCGCTGGCTGACCCATCCCATCGCCGAGCAGGAGCTGACATGAGGCATACCCGAGCGTTGTGGACCGGGCTAGGGACCGCGCTGGCATCGCTGCTGCTTTCCGTCGCCGCGCCGACCGGTGCGCTGGCGACCGTGCCCGGGGCGAATGGCCGGATCGCGTTCACCTCGAACCTGCACGGCTCCTGGCAGATCTACACGATGCTGCCGAATGGCACTCGAGTTCGGCAGGTGACCCACATCCCCGGCTCGCAGGACACCACCCTGTTCCAAAGGTGGGCGCCCAACGGACGCAAGCTCGCCTTCGCCAGCGGCATGACGGGCAACTTCGACATCTACACGATCAACGCCGACGGCACCGGCCAGCGCAACATCACCTCCGACCCGGCCGACGAACTCGCCCCCGCGTGGTCCCCGGACGGCAAACGCATCGCCTTCTTCCGCGGCACACCCGACGGCAAGGGCGCCCTGTGGTCGATGGCCGCCGACGGCTCCCACCAGACCCGGCTGACCTCGCCGGCGTTCAACAGCGGTTTCCTCCCCACCTACACTCCCGACGGTCGGCACATCATTTACGTGAGCCAAAAAGGCGGCTTCGTGGCCGCCGTCTGGATCATGAACGTAGACGGGACGAATCAGCGTCGCCTGACCCCGGCCAAGCTCGAGGGCTTCGCGTGGGACGTCTCCCCCGACGGTCGGCACATCCTGGTGGGCAATCACGGCAACACTCTCTTGCCGGAGTCGCTGTACGTGATGAACATCAACGGCAGCGGCCTACGCCGGCTCACCAACGGCGGCTGCTGCTTCCACGATTCCAACGCCCGTTACTCCCCCGACGGCACAAAAATCGCCTTCACCACCGACCGCAGCTTCGCCAGTCGCGGCATCCACGAAGACGAGATCTGGGAGATGAACGCGGACGGCACGCACATGCATCCGGTCACCAGCAGCGTCACACCGGGTGGCTGCCCCGACGAGCACGTCGACAACTGCGTCGGACCCGTCGATTGGGGCACCCGACGCTAGCGCTCCGCCCACCACGCATGGCCCTCACCCGATGTCTTGCCTCAGCGTCCACCGCTCAAGCCGGAGGCTTCAATGACAATCAGCCCTCGCACGGCCACCCCGGCCCCGACCCGGCGGAAGTTCCGCCCTAGCGGAAGTCGGCTGCGCCGAGCGACCGTCCGCGTGGCCGCGATCGCCACCATCGTGCTGGGGAGCGCCGCGGTGGCCGTCCCGGCGCAGGCGTCGTTTCCTGGCCGGAACGGCCGGATTGTGTTCCACGCCAACGCACCGGTGTGCTGCGACATCTTCACCGTGCGCCTGGACGGGACGGGTGTACGCCGCCTCACCCACCTGACGCCCCAAGCCCGAGCGGTGACGGGCTCGTGGTCTCCCGACGGCCGGCACATCGTCTACCGGGTGGACCACCCCGGTGCTTCCCTCGCCGCCTTCCAGGTCTGGGTGATGAACTCCGACGGCACCGGTCAGCGCCGACTCGTCGCCGACCCGTTCTTCGAAGACTTCGCGCCCAGCTACTCACCGGACGGGTCGAAGGTGGTGTTCACCCGCTGCCGGTCGGACTTCTCCGCCTGCCCGCTGTACCGGGTCGACGCCGACGGCACGCATCTGCGTGCGCTCACGCCGACCAAGACCGAGATCAACAACTTCGACGCCAAGTACTCACCCGACGGGCGTCACATCGCCTTTAGCAGTTTCAGCCGCGGCGGCGTGCAGGGCGCGGTGTACGTGATGAACGCCGACGGTAGCGGTGTCCGCCGGCTCACCCCGGCCTGGCTTGGGGGGTTCTTGCCGGACTGGTCCCCAGACAGCCGGCGGCTCGTCATCTCGAACAACTGCTGTACCGGCACCGCCGGATTGTGGCGGATCAACGCCGACGGGACCGGGCTGACCCAGCTCACCCGTGCTCGGGACGGCCGCCACCACGACTTCCCAGGCATCTGGGCTCCGTCCGGTCAATGGATTGTCTTCGGCCGCGCCGCCGCCGGCTTCTCCCACACCGACATGTGGCTGATGCGGCCCGACGGCACCGGCGCGCATCTTATCCGCCGCAACACCGACCCGACCGGCTGGGGCTCGGCGCCGTGACCGCCGAACGCTGGCTGACCCATCCCATCGCCGAGCAGGAGCTGACATGAGTCATACCCGAGCGTTGTGGACCGGGTTGGGGACCGCTCTGGCGTCGCTGCTGCTCAGCGTCGCCGCGCCGACCGGTGCGCTGGCGACCTCGCCCGGGGCCAATGGCCGGATCGCGTTCACCTCGAACCTGCACGGCACCTGGCAGATCTACACCATGCTGCCGAACGGGACCCGAGTCCGCCAGGTGAGCCACGTCCCCGGCTCGCAGGAGAACTCCATGTTCCCCAGCCGCGCGCCCGGAGGACACCGGCTCGCATTCAGCGATGCCGCCGGCGGCACCGAGGACATCTACACGATCAACATTGATGGCACCGGCCAACGACGGATCACCGGCGGGGGCGCCGACGAGCTGGCCCCGGCCTGGTCCCCGGACGGCAACCGGATCGCGTTCGCCCGGTTCCAGACCGACGGGCGCGGTGCGCTGTGGACGATGGCACCGGACGGCTCCCACCAGCGGCGGCTCACCGCACCGGCGTTCAACAGCGGCTTCCTCCCGATCTACACCCCCGACGGCCGACACATCGTGTACGAGAGCAGCAAAGGTGGCCTCGTCGCCGCCGTCTGGATCATGAACGCGGACGGGACCAACCAGCGCCGGCTGACCCCCGCACGCTTCGAAGGCACGCCATGGGACGTGTCGCCGGACGGACAGCAGATTCTCCTCGGCAACCACCAGAACACCGCCCTGCAGACCGCGCTGTTCGTGATGAACATCGACGGCACCGGCCTGCGCCGGCTCACCAGCGCCGGCTGCTGCTTCCACGACGCCAACGCACGCTACTCACCGGACGGCACGACTATTGCCTTCACCACCGATCGCAGCTTCGCCGGCCGCGGGATTCGCGAAGCCGAGATCTGGGAAATGAGCGCGGCCGGCAACAACCCGCATCCCGTCACCAGCAGCCTCACCCTGGGCGGCTGCCCGGACGACCTGGTCGTCAACTGCATCGGACCCCTCGATTGGGGCACCCGCCGCCCCTGAAACGTCTTTCCAGCGTCGATCCTCCGGCTTCGAGCCTTTTGGCTTCGATGAACCGATCAAACTCCACCTTGCGTCGCGTGCCGGTACACCAAGCATGAGGAGTCCAGATGAGACCTTCAGTTGCTGCGGCCGCGGCGCTGGTCGCCGTCGGCGCCGCACTCGCCACCTCCCCCGCCCAGGCGGCCCCGGCCGGTCCCCTTGCCCGGTCCGCGGTTACGGTTTTCCAGCATCGTTACGGCGGGACGGCACCTCGCCGACCGGCGGGTATGGGCCGTCTGCCCGGCGCTGCGCCCACGGTGGCGGTCGGCCCGGGTCCGACCGGGATAGCGACGAGTCGCCGGACCAACACCGTGTACGTGGCGAACGTCACCGGGGTCTCCGTCTTCAACGGCGCAACGTGCAACGCTCAAGTGATTACCGGCTGCCACAGAAGCTCGGTGGCGGCCCGAGCGGGCAACGTCAACATTGGAATTGTCGTCGACGAGTCGACCAATACTGTCTACGTGGCCAGCGCCGGAGACGGCGCCGTCTCGGTCATCGACGGGGCCCGATGCAACGCCCATGTCACGGCCGGCTGTCGTCGCCGGCCCGTGCAGGTGCACGTGGGCGCATCCCCTAGCCATCTCGTCCTGGACCCAGCCCACCACACGTTGTACGTCACCAACGAAGGCGCGGATACCCCGGGTCACACCTTATCCATGGTCGACACAGCTCGGTGCAATGCCCGAACCACGGCCGGCTGCGAACTTCGCCCCCGGGCCGCACTGGTTGGCAGGGGCCCGGACGGCGTTGCCGTCGACCGGGCGGCGCACACGGTCTACGTTGCCAACGGGGTGGACGGCACCGTTTCGGTTTTGGACACGTCTCGGTGCAACGCCAGCACGAACAGAGGCTGCCACGGCACTGCGGCCCCGGCCTTTCCACTGGGCGCAAGCCCGGTCGGCGCGGTGGTAGATCAGACACATCACACCCTCTACATTCCGGGCAGCGTGGCCGGCCGAGCACTCGGCACTCTGTCGGTGATCGACACCGCGTCGTGCAACGCCCGTCACTTCGCCGGCTGCCGGCGCCGGCCGGCCACGGCGGCGGTTGGCAGCGGGCCGATCGACGTCGCTTACAACCCGGCCACTCGACGGGTCTACGTCGTCAACCAGGAAGACAGCGACGTTTCAGTCATCGACGGCTCCCGTTGCAACGCCACCCGCACCGGCGGGTGCGACCAGAAGGCGCCCACTCTAGGAATCGGTTTCGACGGCGGCGCCGTCGCGGTCGACCCGACCACCAACACCATCTACGCCTCCAGCCAGGACGAGGCCACCGTCACGGTGCTCAACGGCGCTGCCTGTCACCTCGGCTACAGCTCCGGCTGCCGGCACCCGGCACCCACCACTCCGACCGGGCTGGGTCCGGCGGCCCTGGATGTCAACCACCGGACCGGCACCTTGTACGTACCGGACCAGGAAGCTAACACCGTCTCGGTGGTGGACACTGCCGCCTGCAACGCGACAAATCGGTCCGGATGCCGCAGGCACTGGCCGACCATCACGGTCGGGGAGTTCCCCCGGTCCGCCGCCGTCGACGAGCCCACCAACACGATCTACACAGCCAACTACGTTGGCAACTCAATCTCCGTCATCGACGGCAGCCGGTGCAATGCCGCGACAGCGACCGGTTGCGGAGATGCCTCGCCCACTGTCGGGGTGCCGGGCGGCCCCATCACCGTCGTGATCGATCCGGCCACCCGCACCCTGTACGTGGCCAGTGTCGACGGCGGCACCGTGTCGATCATCGACATGCGAACCTGCAATGCCCACGTCCACAGTGGCTGCCGGCGCGCGCCCACGACACTGCGCGTGGGCACGGAACCCGCCGGCATTCTGGTCGACCACAGCGTCCGCACCGTCTATGTCACGAACCGCGTGGACAATACCGTTTCCCTGATCGACGAGACGACCTGCAATGCCCAACGGACCTCGAGTTGCTCAACGGCTCACCGGACGGTCACGGTCGGCGCGCTTCCCCGATTTATGGCGGTGGATCACACGACCGCCACTCTCTACATCGCTAACCGTGACGACTCCACACTGTCGATGCTCAACATGCGGTCTTGTAACGCCCACACCGCATGGGGATGCCGGTCTACCCCTCCCACCGTCCGGGTGGGTCTCCTGCCCTATGGGGTGGTGGTGGACCAGGCTGCCCACACGGTCTACGTCGGTAACGTCGGCGACTCCACCGTGTCCCACTTCGACGGGGAAACCTGCAACGCAAACCTCACCAGCGGATGCTCGAAGCTAGCGCCAACCGTCCAAACCGGTGGCTGGCCCACCAACCTCCTCGTCGACAAAGTCCACGCCACGCTGTATGTATCACAAAATGTCGACGCCACCGTTTCCGTCCTGCGCCTGGCCCACTAATGCCAGCCAGGCACGGATACGGTCTAATGTGGCTCACCGAACCCTCACCACCCGTCAGCGCCCGCCGCATCTACGCCATGGTTACCCGGACCGACTGTCAGATACTTCGGCGGCATCCCGTCACCAGCACCCTCACCATGGGCGGCTGCCCGGACGACCTGGTCGTCAATTGCATCGGCCCCCTCGACTGGGGTGCCCGCCAGCCATGAGGCCGGCCAGGACGCCAACCCAATGCCACGAAGACGCACTAGCAGAATGGGGCCCACCAACCATGCGACCACGAGCAACACTGCCGATGCGGGTGCTCAGCGTGGCGGCGGTGACCGCCGCCTCGCTCGCCGTGGCACCGGCGGCGCTGGCCACGACGCCCGGCAGCAACGGCCGAATCGTCTACTCCGCAGACTTCGGCACCGGATTCCAACTGTTCACGGTCGCCGGCGACGGCAGCGGCATCCGCCAGATCACCAACCAGCCCGGCATCGACCATGTGTCAGCGGACTGGGGACCGCACGGTCGCCGGCTCGTGTTCGAGCGCGGCGCCCCCGATCATGTCGGGGTTGCGCTGATCAATCCCGACGGCAGCAGTCAGCACGACCTCACGCCGACCGGGATCCAGGGTCAGCCGGCCTTCACTGCAGACGGCTCGCACATCGTGTACGAACGCGTGCTGCACCATTTCACCGATGACAGCCTCTGGGTAATGCGCCGCGACGGCACAGGTGTGCGCCGCCTGACGCGCAATCCCTTCCCCGGCGTGGGCGGCGACACCGATCCCAACGTGTCCCCCGACGGCAAGGTTGTCTCCTTCGTCCGCACCAAGGAGTCCAGCGTCCTGCAGGCGCTGTTCTCCGTACACCTCGACGGAACTCACCTGCGGCAGCTGACCGCGTACTCGCTGGAAGTCGCCGTCAAGCACGACTGGTCACCTGATGGCTCCCACATCGTGCTCACGACCAACGCGGACTTCGTCCGGCCCGGCGATTCGGCCAATCTGGCCACGGTGCGCCCGGACGGGTCCGGCCTGCGCTATCTGACGCGCTACCGCGGTGGCGCCGTCAACGCCTTTGCCGGCTCCTACTCCCCCGACGGCCGGTGGATCGTCTACCGCCTCGAGGACCACGGAACCTACGCCCTCTACAAGATCCACCCCGACAGTACGGGCCGCCGTCTCATCCTGTCCCTTCCGGTCAAGCCGCGGTTCATCGACTGGGGCAGCAACGCTTCGGGGTGAGCTGGACTTCTCGCGACGGACGGGTCCGGGGTGGGCTTAGGAGACTGTCAGCGCCGTATCGTCGATCACGAACGACGTCTTGCAGGGACGAGTCCCCCGTCCCGGAGAAGGAGACGGTGACCGTCTTACCCGCGAACGAGCCGACGTTGAACGCTTTCTGGACGTATCCAGTGGACTTGTTGAGGTTGGAGTACGCCGCCAGCGTGGCCGAGCCCGCCTTGACGGTCGTTCAGCCAGGCCTGGCATACACCGGAGTGCGCCGCCTCCCGATCGAGGCGCCGACTACACCGGCAGAGCCCGACCACGGGGTGGCCGCGCCCCGTCTCGAATCCGGCGTTGCCCAGCTTTTGCCCGGGCGACGGGCAGCCGCCAGCCGAGCTGATCACCCAGCTGAACGTGGTCGATCCGCAGGCGCCGGTGCTGTCCCGCGCGGTCACCGTCGAGGCGAAGGTCCCGGCAGCGCTCGGCGTACCGGAGATCAGGCCGCCCGCCGAGATTGTCAGGCCGCTCGGCAGGCTGGCCGCCGTGTAGGTCAGGGACATCGCAGCGGAGTCCGAGCCGCCCATCTGCAGGCTCCTGACCGGCGAGTTGACTATCCCCGGTCTGGCCGCCGGATTGTTGTCCGTCACGATGTTGCCGCTGCTGCTGTCGCCGACGATCGGATGGCTGTTGTCGCAGCGTTGGTGTCGTTGCACCAGCTGCCCTGCTCGGTGTAGGTGTCGTTGCCCCTGCCGACGTTGCGCGCACCGCCCCGCGTGCTGGGTGACAGCCACGCGCACTTGTCCGCGCTTTCCTGACCAGAGGCTGCGGTCCAGCCACCGGCTGGGTTCTGGTCGGTGATCGTCTCGGAATACTCGTGACCCTCGACCATCGTGTAACCATCGCGCGTGCCCGCCGTCCCCGCATTGACGAAGTTCTGCCCGCGGCCGGTGCGCTGGCCTATGACATGTGGCAGGTTGGTGAATGCGACGTCCCCGTAGGACGACGCGACCGCGCCGCCGCTCAAGGTGGTGTCGCCGTTGAAGTCGTGCTTGGCGCAGAATCCGCCGGTCTGGTCATTGTCTGGGTTAAGACGAACCGCGGCCAAGCGGTGCTCAGCCCACCGCGGAGTAGGCCACCACGCCCCGGCGGACCGCGGCGCCGGCCGCCCGGGCGCTCGCCCCGACCGGCGAGCCCTCCCCCGCCACCTTGGCGATCTGGTCGAGCAGGTCGAGCAACTGCTTGCACCAGCGGACGAAGTCGCCGGCGGACAGGCCGGCGCCTTCCACCGTCGCCGAGGCGAGCACCGCGGCCAGCGGCTCCCCCCGCGCCCAGCGGTAGGCCGGCCAGGCGAAGCCGACGTCGGGCTGCCGGGTCAGCTCGAGCCGATGGTCACTTTCGGCCTCCTCCAGCCGGGCCCAGAGGCGCACCATCGCGGCGAGCGCCTCGGCCACCGGCCCGGCGGGTACCCGAGGCGCCAGCTCGTCGGGGCGCCGGGCCTCGTAGACCAGCGCGGAGACGGCGGCAGCCAGCTCGGCCGGCCCCAGCGACGTCCACACCCCGGCCCGCAGGCATTCCGCCACGAGCAGGTCGGACTCCGACCAGATCCGGGCCAGCTGCCGCCCGGCCGGCGTCACGGTCTCACCGTCGAGGTAACCGTGCTCGCTGAGCAGGGCGCTGACCCGGTCGAAGGTGCGCCCCAGGTTGCTGGTCCGGCTGCGCACCCGCTGCTCGAGCGCCTCGGTATCGCGGCTCAGCCGGTCGTAGCGCTCGGCCCACCTGGCATGGTCATCCCGTTCGGCGCAGCCGTGACAGGGATGCACCCGCAGCTGCGCCCGGAGCTCCTGCAGGAGCGGGTCGTCGGCGGCGCTACGGCGGCGGCGGGGCCGGCCGGGCACGATCTCCCGGGCCGCGTTGCGCAGCGTGGAGGCCAGATCGCGCCTGGCTTGAGGTGAGCGCGGGTCGAACCCGCGCGGTACCTTCACCCGGGTCAGCGGCTCGACCGGACCGGGGAAGTCCGACACCGTCAACCGGCCGGCCCAGCGATCCTCGGTCAAGACCAGCGGCCGGGCCTCACCGGCCGGCTGCCGGCCCGGGTCCACGATGACTGCGAGCCCGGCCCGCCGGCCGACCGGGATGCGGATCACGTCGCCGGCCTTGAGCCGCTCCAGCGCCTGCGCCGCGGCCGCCTGGCGCTGGCTCGCCCCGCTGCGGGCCAGCTCGGCCTCGCGGGCCTTGATCTGCGCGCGGATGCCGGCGTAGGCGTGGAAGTCGCCGAGGTGGCAGGTCATCGCGGCACGGTAGCCGTCGAGCGCCTCGTGGTTGTGCCTGACCTGTTTGGCCAGACCCACCACTGACTTGTCGGCCTGGAACTGCGCGAAGGAGGACTCGAGCAGGGTACGGGCGGCCGCCCGGCCCATCTGGCCGACCAGGTTGACGGCCATGTTGTACGACGGCCGGAACGACGACCGCAGCGGATATGTGCGGGTCGAGGCCAGGCCGGCGACCTGACGCGGGTCGATCCCCGGCGACCACACCACCACCGCATGGCCTTCGACGTCGATTCCCCGGCGGCCGGCCCGGCCGGTCAGCTGGGTGTACTCCCCCGGCGTGACATCGGCGTGGGCCTCGCCGTTCCACTTCGTCAGCTTCTCCAGCACCACCGAGCGGGCCGGCATGTTGATGCCCAGCGCCAGGGTTTCGGTCGCGAAGACCGCCTTGACCAGGCCACGGACGAACAACTCCTCCACGGTCTCCTTGAACGTCGACAGCAGGCCGGCGTGGTGGGCGGCGATGCCGCGTTCCAGGCCGTCGAGCCATTCCCAGTAGCCCAGGACCCGCAGGTCCTCGGCGGCGAGGTCGGCGGTCTTTGCCTCGACGACGCGGTGCACCTCGTCGCGCTCGGCCGGGGTGGTCAGGCGCAGGCCGGCCCGCAGGCACTGCTCGACGGCGGCGTCGCAGCCGACCCGACTGAAGATGAAGGTGATGGCAGGCAGCAGGCCGTCGTGGTCCAGCCGCTCGATCACGTCGGTGCGCCGGGCGCCGGGTTGCCGCCCGCGGCTCGGCCGGCCGCGCCGGGGCACCTGGTCGAAGCGGGCCTGGTCGCGGGTCTGCCGCAGCAGCTCGGGGTCGACGTCGAGGGTGGACTCGTCGGCGAAGAGGTCGAAGAGTCGGCGCCCCACCATCATGTGCTGCCACAGCGGCACCGGTCGGTGCTCCTCGACGATGACGGTGGTCTCACCGCGCACCGTCACCAGCCACTCGCCGAATTCCTCGGCGTTGCTCACCGTGGCCGACAGGGACACCACGGTGACGCTGTCGGGTAGGTGGATGATCACCTCTTCCCACACTCCGCCGCGGAAGCGATCGGCGAGGTAGTGGACCTCGTCCATCACGACGAAGCCGAGTCCTTGCAGGCCCGCTGAGCCGGCGTAGAGCATGTTGCGCAGCACCTCGGTGGTCATCACGACCACCGGCGCGCCGCCGTTGACCACGTTGTCCCCGGTGAGCAGGCCGACGTTGGCGGCGCCGTGCCGGGCGACCAGGTCGGCGTACTTCTGATTCGACAAGGCCTTGATCGGTGTGGTGTAGAAGCACTTGCGGCCCAGGCGCAGCGCCTGGTGGACGGCAAACTCGCCGACGACCGTCTTGCCGGCCCCCGTCGGGGCGGCCACGAGCACCCCGCGGCCGTCCTCGAGCGCCTCACAGGCTTCGGTCTGAAACGCGTCGAGCTCGAAGGAATAGCCGCCGGCGAAGTCGGCCAGTCCCGGGTAGCTCCGGCGCCGGCGCGCGGCGGAGAACCGCTCGGCGGGGCTGGTCACCCCCCCAGGTTACGTGCGGCTCAGGAGATGTCGGACAGGTCCGAGGGCGCGGGATCCAGCGCCGAGGTCTCGTCGTCGGGAATGTTTTCCCAGCCCTCTGCCGCGCGCCGGCGGGCTTCCCGTCGAGCCTTGCGGCTGTCGTGGATACGGGTGATGACGAGGGTGAACTCGTACAGCAGCCACAGCGCCGCACCGAGCGCGGTCATCCCGAACGGGTCCTGGCCCGGGGTGGCAAAGGCGGCGAAGAGGAAGACCAGGAAGATGGCCTGGCGCCGCCAGCCGGCCAGCCGCTGGTGCGACAGGATCCCGACGGCGTTCAGCATGCCCAGCACGAGCGGGAACTCGAAGGCCAGGCCGAACACCAGCACCATCGCGGTGATGTAACGCAGGTAGCCGCTGATATCCAGCAGCGTCGTCACCGAGCCCCCGCCGACGCTGAGCAGGAACTCCAGGCCCGTGTAGAGCGCGAAGTAGGCCAGCACGGTGCCCAGCGCGAAAAGCACGCTGCCGATGCCGACGAAAATCATCGACCACTTTCGCTCCTTGCTGTGCAGCCCCGGCGTGATGAAACGCCACAGCTCGTACAGCGAGACCGGCGCCGAGATGATCGCCCCGACGAACATCGACACCCGCAGCCGCGCGTTGAACTGGTCGAGCACCGAGAAGGCGAACACCGTGCAGGTGTGGCCGTTCAACGTCGTCTTGGGGCTGGGCAGGCGGCAGTACGGATGGAGAATGAAGGCAAAGATCGGCTTGAAGAAGATGAAGGAGACGATCGAGGCGACGACCAGGGCGATGGCGGCAACCAGCAGCCGGTTGCGCAGCTCGTAGAGGTGCTCGACGAGCGTCATGCGACCGTCGGCCGGTATCGGCCGGCGTCGGAACAGCCGGCCTGCGTCGGTCACGACCGGTCAGCTCAGCGGTGGCTCAGCGCTCGTCGCGGCGTACCTCTGCCGCGGCCGCCTCGCGGGCCCGGGCGGTGTCCTGGCCCTGCGGCAGGGGCAGCGGCACGTGCTGGGTCGCCTGCGGCGGGGTGCGGTCGTCGACCGTACGGTCCTCGACGGTACGGTCGACGTGATCGTCGTGGCCGTCCCGCAGGCCCTTGGTCTCCGCCTTGAAGATCCGCAGCGAGCGGCCGAAGGAGCGGGCCGCATCGGGCAGTTTCTTGGAGCCGAAGAGGATGAGCACCACGATGGCGATGATCACGAGGTGCCATCCCTCGAAAGCGCGAGCAAAGCCCATGGTGAGCACCTTTCGATAGGCCGGCCATCATCGTACGTCCGGAGAGCCCGAGCGGACCGCTCAGTGCGGCCCGACCGGTCGCCCGAGCACGGCGTCGAGCGACTCGAGGCGCTGCCGGGCCATCCCGACCTGGCGGCGCAACGTGCTCAGCCGGCCGGCCAAACCCACGACGAGGATGACGAGAATCGTCAGCGCGACAAGCACGAGGAGCGCCGCCACAATGACCGGGAGCACGCGCCGAGACTAGCGGGCGCCGGCTCAGACCGCCTGGTGTGACCGGGCGAAGGCGCTGATGTTGTCGGCGCTGCGCATGCGCAACGCGAAATCGAGGATGTCGTCGTAGCTGATCGGCGCGCCGACTTTCTCTTCCAGCGCCTCGGCCGGGATCTGCCAGGCCGTTGCCGCGACACCGCCGGCGATCAGCAGCGAGACGACATGCTTGTCCGCGGCCTTGCGGATCTCGTCGACACAGCCGGTGCAGTCGAAGGCGTAATAGGAGCGCTCGGACACCGAGCAGACCATGAGTCGCACCTGGGCGGGGGTCAACTCGACCTCACCACAGACCGGGCAGGTGGCCTTGATCGTGGTCATCTGATGCCTCTCACCTCTGCGCTCGCGTCGTGTCGCGGCGATATCTGAGGGTTCGGCAGATCGGGATGGCGGCTAAAGTGGCACTTCCGGGTAGGCCTGCAGGGCGGTCCGGGCGAGCTCCCGTACCTCGTCGGCCAGGTCGGCCGGCTCGAGCACGGCGACGGACTCGCCCAATCCCAGCACCAACCGGCGCACCCAGGAACGGTCGGCGGCCCGCAACCCGACGACGAGGTCACCGGCGGGCTGTTCGACGATCGATTCGGTCGGATAGAAGTCGGCCACCCACCGCGCCGCCGGCGCCAGCCGGAGCACCACCAGCTCGTGACCGGGCGCCGGCCGGAACACCCCGCCGCGTACGTCGATCCGTTGGGCGTCCGGCGGCGGAGCGGACGGCTCGTCGAGCAGGGTCAGCTCGTCGATCCGGTCCAGCCGGAACAGCCGGGTCCCCTCCGCCCGCCGGCACCAGGCCTCCAGATAGCTGCGCCCCTCCACCAGCAGCAGCCGGGTCGGGTCAACGGTGCGCTCAGTCGTCTCGTCGCGGCTCGCGGTGTAGTAGGTCAACCGCAGCGCGCGGCGGTCGTCGAGAGCCCGGCGTACGCCGGCCAGCGTCATCTCCTCGGCCTCGACTCGCACCGCCACCCGGCTGCTGCCGGCGGCCGCGCTGCCGGCGGCGTCCTCGAGCTTGGCCAGCGCCCCCTCGATGGCGTCCCCACCGAGGCCGGGGACGTCGGCCAGCGTCCGCAGGGCGACGATCAGCGCCAGCGCCTCGTCGGTCGAGAGCCGGAGCGGGCGCCGGATGCCGGCATCATGGGTGACCGTGATCGTGTCGTCCTCCCCCCACGACAAGTCGATCAGATCGCCCGGGCCGTAGCCGGGGAGCCCGCAGACCCACAGCAGCTCCAGGTCCTGTCGTAGCGTCACGTCGGTGACTCCGAATTCGGCGGCCATCTCCGCCAGCCGGACGCCGGGATGGGCGAGCAGGTAGGGCACCAGCATCAGCAGCCGAGGCAGCCGGTCGGGCGCCGCCGTCACGCCGGCTCAGCCGGGGCGGGCTCCTGGGCCAGGGCGCGCAGGCGGCGTACGACGGCGGCCCGGACGTCGGCCGGCGCCAGGACGACGACGTCGGCGGCGTAGCCGGCCAGCCGGTCGGCCAACGCCTGCGGATCGGAGTACGGCAGGTCGAGCAGGTCGGTGCCGGCCGGCGGGCTGCTGCCGGTCTCGCCGGCTGTGGCGCTGCCGAGTTGCACCCGGCTAGCGGTCCGCCGTAGGCCGGCGGCGGTGCCGCGCCGGGCCCGCACCGTCGCCACCCCGGTCGCCGGGTCGGAGCTCATCGATGCCGCCATGGCGACCAGGTCCAGATCGGGCGGCACGCGCACCGCGCCGGCCGGTCCGGACGCCTGCACCGGACCGGTCACCCGGGACAGGCGAAATACCCGGGGGGCACCGCGGCCGTTGTCGTGGCCGGCGAGATACCAGCGACCGCGCCAGCTGACCACCCCCCAGGGCTGCACCTCGCGCAGCTCGGACGTGCCGGCATTTGCGGTGCGGTAGGCGAAGCGCAGCACCCGCCCCTGCTGTACCGCGGCCAGGCACGGGGCCAGCGCCGGCTCGGTGGCATCGACCATCGGCTCGACGCCCAGGGTCGCCTCCGGGTCGACGTCGACGCCGGCCGCCCGCAGCTTCACCAGCGCGCTGCTGGCCGCCGAGGACAGCCCGGACTGCCACAACCGGGCGGCCAGCCCGACGGCGGCCGCCTCGTCGGGGGCGAGGTGGATGTCGGGCAGCTCGTAGTCGCGGCGGGCGATCCGGTAGCCGAGCTCGGTGTCGGGGTCGAAGACGGAGTTGGTGCCGGTTTCCAAGGGGATGCCGAGGTCGCGGAGCTCGGCCTTGTCGCGCTCGAACATCCGCTGGAAGGCCTCGTGCGCCTTGGCCCCCTCGCCGGCGTCATAGCCCGGCACGGTGTCGCGGATTCGTGCGGCGGTGAGGAACTGCCTGGTCGACAGCAGGCAGATGACCAGGTTGACGAGCCGCTCGGTCCGCCGGGTCGCCACGGGTCGACCGTAGTCGATCGGGCCGGGCGCCGGCGCCGGCCGCGAACCGGGCACCCAGGGCTAACCTGCTGCGGTGATCTCCTGGCGGCAGGGCACCGTGGGCCGCCTGGGCCGCGAATGGCCGGGAGCGGTCGAGCTCGAGGTCGAGACCGACGACGGGCGGCTGCCGGCGCTGGCCTATCCCCTCCTGGTCGGGCGCCCCCAGGCCGGCGACCGCGTCCTGCTCAACACCACTGCCTTCGACCTCACCTTGGGCACCGGTGGATACGCCCTGGTGGTGGCCCTGCCGGACCGGCTGCCGCCCGATCGCGCCGAGCCCGGGCACCTGGTGAAGGCCCGCTACACCCCCCTGCAGGTGGTCGTACTCGGCGTCGATGAGCCGGCCGCCCCGAGCCACGCCGTCATCGCCGCCGCCGACTCCATCGACGGGATGCCGGTGGTGGTGGCCGACCTGCATTCGGCCTTGCCCGCCGTTGTCGCGGGCGTGTTGGCCGACCGCCCCGAGGTCCGGATCGCGTACCTGATGACCGACGGAGGCGCGCTGCCGTTGTGGTTCTCCCGCACCGTGGCCGCCCTCGGCGACCGGCTGTGCGGCACGGTGACCGTGGGGCAGGCCTTCGGCGGCGACCTGGAAGCGGTGACCCTTTACACCGGCCTGCTGGCCGCGCGGCATGTGCTCAGGGCTGACGTGGCCGTCGTCGCCCAGGGCCCGGGCAACCTCGGCACGGCGACGCGGTGGGGCTTTTCCGGCGTAGCGGCCGGGGAGGCGATCAATGCGGTCGCCGCGCTGGGCGGCCGGCCGGTCGCGGCGCTGCGGTTGAGCGAGGCGGACCCGCGCGAGCGGCACCGAGGGGTGTCACACCACAGCCTGACCGCGTACGGCCGGGTGGCCCTGGCCCGCGCCGACGTGGTACTGCCGGCGCCGATGGGCGACTGGCTGCGCGCCGAGGTGGCCGCCCTGGCTTCACGGCATGCGCTGGTGACGGTGCCGACCGACGGCTTGGTGGAGGCCCTGCGCGCGCTGCCGGTCGAGCTGACGACCATGGGCCGCGGACTCGACGATGACCTGTCCTACTTCCTGGCGGGTGCGGCGGCTGGCCGGCATGCCGCCGCCCTGCTCGAGCCCTGACCGTCAGCCGACGGCGATCAGATAGAGCGCGAAGCCACCGACCAGGACGACCAGCACGACGACGTACACCCAGGTACGGAACACGCCGCCGGAGCTCTGGTAGGCGACCTTGGCCCGCCGCCGGTCCGCCCTCGACATCCCGCTGAGCTGCTCGCGGGTCGGCTTGTCGGGCGCGTCCTTCGAGTCGGGCCGGAGCAACAGCTCACGCCAGCGACTGCGCGGCTGCACCCTCATCCACCTCACATGCTCGCGATCAGCTTCTCCACCCGCTCATCGACGGACCGGAAGGGATCCTTGCACAGCACCGTGCGCTGCGCCTGGTCGTTGAGCTTCAGATGCACCCAGTCGACGGTGAAGTCGCGCCGCTTCTCCTGGGCCCGCCGGATGAACTCCCCGCGCAGCCGGGCCCGGGTGGTCTGCGGCGGCACCGACTTGGCCTCGAAGATCTCCAGGTCACGACTCACCCGGTCGACGACTCCGCGGCGCTCCATCAGGTAGTAGAGCCCGCGACCCCGGACGACATCGTGGTAGGCCAGGTCGAGCTGGGCCACGCGGGGACTCGACATCGCCAGGTCGTGCTTGCCGCGGTAGCGCTCGATCAGCTGGTGCTTGGTGACCCAGTCGATCTCCCGATCGACGCTCGTCAGGTCGCCGGTGTCCACCGCGTCGAGCACCCGCCCCCACAGCTCGAGGACCCGCTTGGTGGTGGGGTCGGTCCCCCGCCGCTCACAGAACTCGGTCGCCTTGGTGAAGTACTCGCGCTGGATCTCCAGCGCTGTCGCCTCGCGGCCGTTGGCCAGCTTGACCTTGCGCCGGCAGGTGATGTCATGGGAGACCTCGCGGATCGCCCGGATCGGGTTTTCCAGGGTGAGGTCGCGGAGCACGACGCCGGCCTCGATCATCTGCAGCACGATGTCGGCGCTGCCGACCTTGAGCATCGTCGTGCACTCGTTCATGTTCGAGTCGCCGACAATGACGTGCAGCCGGCGGAAGCGCTCGGCATCGGCGTGGGGCTCGTCGCGGGTGTTGATGATCGGGCGCGACCGGGTGGTCGCCGACGACACACCCTCCCAGATGTGCTCGGCGCGCTGGGACAGACAGTAGACGGCGCCGCGGGGTGTCTGCAGCACTTTGCCGGCCCCGCACAGCACCTGCCGGGTCACCAGGAACGGGATCAGCACGTCGGCCAGCCGGCTGAACTCCCCCAGCCGTCCGACCAGGTAGTTCTCGTGGCAGCCGTAGGAGTTGCCGGCAGAGTCGGTGTTGTTCTTGAACAGGTAGATGTCCCCGGCGATGCCCTCCTCGCGGAGCCGTCGCTCGGCGTCGACCAGCAGCCCCTCGAGAATGCGTTCGCCGGCCTTGTCGTGAGTGACCAGGTCGATGATGTCGTCGCACTCCGGGGTGGCGTACTCCGGGTGCGAGCCGACGTCGAGGTAGAGCCTGGCGCCGTTGCGCAGGAAGACGTTGCTGCTGCGGCCCCAGGAGACCACGCGCCGGAAGAGGTAGCGCGCGACCTCGTCGGGGCTCAGCCGGCGCTGCCCGCGGAAGGTGCATGTGACGCCGTACTCATTCTCGATCCCGAAGATGCGTCGGTCCATGCGGGTCGTCAGTCCGCTGTGGCGGCAGCATCGCCGCCGGCAGCATCGCCGGCGGGGTCGGGCTCGGCCGGCTCGGCCGGCGGGTCGGTGCCGAGCAGCAGCTGTAGCCGGGGCCCGGTGATCCGGCGGAAGCGCCGGCCGCTGCGGGTGCGGTCCAGGACCGCCACCTCCAGGGCGGCGCCGTCGATCTGACGCGGCGCCCCGTCAGTGCCACCGGTGCCCGCCAGCGCCTCCACCGCCAGGCGCAGACCCGCCTCGACGCTCTGCTCGCCCAGGTGGCGCTCGCGCAGCAGCGCGGCCATCGCCTCGGAGTGACCACCCATCGCGACGAAGCCCGGCTCGTCGGCGACCGACCCGTCGTAGGTGAGCCGGTAGAGCTCGTCATCAGCCGGCGTGTCGCCCACCTCGGCAACGCAGATCTCCACCTCGTACGGCTTGGACTGCTCGGTGAAGATCGAGCCCAGGGTTTGCGCGTAGGCGTTGGCCAATCCGCGGCCGGTGACGTCGCGGCGGTCATAGGAGTAGCCCCGCAGATCGGCCAGCCGAACGCCGGCGACCCGGAGATTTTCGAACTCGTTGTACTTGCCGACCGCGGCAAAGGCGATGCGGTCGTAGATCTCGCTCACCTTGTGCAAGGCCGCTGAGTGGTTCTCGGCCACGAAGAGCACGCCGCCGTCATAGCTGAGCACGACGACGCTGCGGCCGCGGGCGATGCCCTTGCGCGCGTAATCCGAGCGGTCGCGCATGATCTGCTCGGGTGAGGCGTAGAACGGCATGCTCACGGCGGTATGTGCCTCTCGGTGATCGGGCGGCGGTCAGCCGCCAGGGTTGGTCATCCGCTCGGCGAGCATGTCCTGCACCATGGTCGCTACCCGGTCGTCGGCGGCCCGGCGGAAGCCGTCGCCGGTGACCACCGCCACCACCGGGTAGATGCCGCGGGTGACATCGGGGCCACCGGTCGCCGAATCGTCGTCGGCGGCGTCGTACAAGGCCTCGACGCAGAGCCGGATGACCACGTCTTCGGGCAGGTGATCGCGGAATCGCTTCTTCAATGCGCTGCGGGCGTACGGCGAACCCGAGCCGACCGAGTGGAAGGAGTGCTCCTCGTAGCGACCGCCGGTGACGTCGTAGGAGAAGATCCGGCCGGCGGTCACCGGGTCCTCGGCATCGAGGTCGAAGCCGGCGAACAGCGGCACCACGGCCAGGCCCTGCATGGCGGCCCCGAGGTTGCCCCGGATCATCGTGGCCAGCCGGTTTGCCTTGCCGTCGAGTGACAGCGTGCTGCCCTCGATCTTCTCGTAGTGCTCGAGCTCGACCTGGAACAGCCGGACGATCTCGATCGCGATGCCGGCGGTGCCGGCGATCCCGACGCAGGAGTAGGCATCGGCCGGAAAGACCTTCTCGATGTCGCGCTGGGCGATCACGTTGCCCATCGTCGCGCGCCGGTCGCCGGCCATGATCACTCCGCCGGCAAACGTCGCCGCAACGATCGTGGTGCCGTGCGGAGCCAGCTCCGCGACCGAGCCGGCCGGCAGGGTGCGGCGGCCGGGCAGCAGGTCAGGCGCCACGCTGCCGAGGAAGTCGCTGAACGAGCCCATGCCCCGGCTGGCGAACAGGTCGGGCAACCGGCTCCACTGCTCGCGTGCAGATGACATGGGTCCCCCGGCCGTTCCATCGGCGGGCTGCCGACCCGGCAACCCTACCCGCGCCCACCGACGCCGGCGTTACAGTCGTCGCCCGTGAGAGTGCTGGTCACCGGCGGGGCGGGCTTCATCGGATCGGCCTACGTCCGGGCGGTGCTGACCGGTGCGTTCCCGACGATGGCCGGCTCCCGGGTCACCGTGCTCGACAAGCTCACCTACTCGGGCAACCGGGCCAACCTGGACCCGGTGGCCGGCGATCCGCGGCTGACCTTCGTCCACGGCGACATCTGCGACGCTGCCCTCCTCGACGACCTGATGGGCGGCCACGACGCGGTCGTGCACTTCGCCGCCGAGTCCCATGTCGGCCGGTCGATCCTCGCCGCGGCGGAGTTCGTAATCACCAACGTCCTGGGCACGCAGACCGTGCTCGACGCGGCCTGGCGCCACCGCGTCGGTCGGGTGCTGCACGTGTCCACCGACGAGGTGTACGGCTCCATCGACGCCGGGTCGTGGCGCGAGGACCACGTACTCGAGCCCAACTCCCCCTACTCCGCCTCCAAGGCCGGCAGCGACCTGCTGGCCCGCTCCTACGTGCGTACGCACGGCCTGGACGTGGTGATCACCCGCTGCACGAACAACTACGGCCCATACCAGTTCCCGGAAAAAATCATCCCGCTGTTTGTCACCAACCTGCTCGACGGGCTGAAGGTGCCGTTGTACGGCGACGGCGGCCACATCCGTGACTGGCTGCACGTCGACGACCACTGCGCCGGGATCCAGCTGGCCCTGGACCAGGGTCGGGCCGGCGAGATCTACAACATCGGCGGTGGCAACGAGCTGACCAACGCCGAGCTCGTCACCCGGCTGCTGGCGGCCTGCGGTGCCGACTGGGACAGCGTCGAATACGTCACCGACCGTAAAGGCCACGACCGCCGCTACTGCGTCGACGCAACGAAGATCGCCACGGAGCTGGGCTACGCCCCCCGGATCGGCTTGGCCGGCGGGCTGGCCGACACCGTCACCTGGTACCGCCACAACCGGCCGTGGTGGGAGCCGCTCAAGGGGCGCAGCGCCCTCCCCCGCTGAGGGCGAAACGCGCCGCTACTCCCCGCCCTTCTGGATGAACGACCGGACGAACTCTTCGGAGTTTTCCTCCAGCACGCCGTCGATCTCGTCGAGCATGTCGTCCACGTCGTCGCTGAGCTTCTCGTGGCGCTGGGCGACGTCGGTGTCGGTCGCAGCCGCTGCCTCGACCTCATCGACGTCCTCTGTACGGCGGGTGGCCTTGGACTGGCCGCCACCGGTCTCCCGAGTAGGCATCGGCTGGGCTCCTTCGTCGTCGTGCGTCCAACCTACCCGCCGGTCAGCGCGTCGATGAGGTCATCGGCGGTGGCGCACCGGTCGATGAGCTCGCCGACGTGAGCCCGCGTACCGCGAAGCGGCTCCAAGGTCGGCACCCGGACCAGTGACTCGCGACCCAGGTCGAAGATCACCGAATCCCACGAGGCTGCCGCGACCTGGGCGGGATAGCGGCTCAGACAGCGCCCGCGGAAGTACGCGCGGGTGTCCTCCGGCGGCTCACTCACGGCCACGGCAACATCGGCATCGGGTACGAGGGTCTGCATCGAGCCGCGGGCCACCAGCCGGTTGTAGAGCCCACGGTCGGGGCGAACGTCGGCATACTGCAGATCGACCAGTTGCAGCCGCGGGGAACTCCAGTCGAGGCCGTCGCGGTCGCGGTATCCCTCGAGCAGGCGCAGCTTGGCCACCCAGTCGAGCTCCGCCGCACACAACATCGGGTCGATCTCCAACCGGGCCAGCACCGACTCCCAACGGACCAGCACATCGGCTGTCACGTCGTCGACGTCGTCGCCGTAGCGGTCCTCGACATATTTACGGGCCTGCTCGAGGTACTCCATTTGCAGTTGAACGGCGGTCAGCCGGCGACCGCTGCGCAGGGTCAGCAGGTGCGCGAGCGACGGGTCGTGCGAGACCGCGCGAAGTGAACCGACCGGGTTGTTCACGGCCAGATCGACGCTGAGGAAGTCGTCTTCGACCATGGCGAGGACCAGTGCGGTGCTGCCGAGTTTGAGATAGGTCGAGACCTCGGCCAGGTTGGCGTCGCCGATGATGACGTGCAGCCGGCGGTACTTTTCGGCATCGGCGTGCGGCTCATCGCGGGTGTTGATGATCGGCCGCTTCAGCGTGGTCTCGAGCCCGACCTCGACCTCGAAGAAGTCGGCCCGCTGGGAGAGTTGGAATCCGGACTCCCGGCCGTCCTGGCCGATGCCGACCCGGCCGGCGCCGCAGACCACCTGCCGGGAGACGAAGAACGGCGTGAGATGGGCGACGATGCGGGCGAACGGCGTTTCCCGTCGCATCAAGAAGTTTTCGTGCGCGCCGTACGACGCGCCCTTGTTGTCGGTGTTGTTCTTGTACAGCTGGATCGGCGCCAGTCCCGGCGTGGCGCCCACCCGGCGGGCCGACTCGGCCATCACCCGCTCCCCGGCCTTGTCCCAGCGCACGGCGTCGTAGGGATTGGTCACCTCCGGCGTGGAGAACTCCGGATGCGCGTGGTCGACGTAGAACCGGGCCCCGTTGGTGAGGATCACATTCGCCAGGCCCAGCTCGTCGTCTCCGAGGGGCTCGTTGGCGCTGTCACTAGCGCCGTCGTTGGTGATGTCCGGCAGGCCCATGCCGAGGTCGAAGCCGCGCGCGTCGCGCTGCGGTGACTCCTCCTCGAAGTCCCAACGGGTCCGGCGATCGCGCGCGGTGCCGGCGCGCTGGGCGTAGGCATTCACGATCTGGGAGGAGGCGACCATCTGGTTGGCCCCGGGCTGGGTCGGGACCGAGATGCCGTACTCCACCTCGACTCCCATGACCCGCCGGGCACTCATGGCTGCAGCCTAGGTAACCCGGGGATGCGCGCGCCCTACAGGTATTGACCGGTGTTGGTCACCGTGTCGATGGATCGCCCGGACTCGCTGCCCTTGCCCGAAACAAGCGTCCGGATGTAGACGATGCGCTCGCCCTTCTTGCCCGAGATCCGGGCCCAGTCGTCGGGATTCGTGGTGTTGGGCAGGTCTTCGTTCTCCCGGAACTCATCCACACAGGCGGCCATCAGATGCTGCATCCGCAAGCCCTTGCGGCCGTGCTCGAGGTAGTCCTTGATCGCCATCTTCTTGCCGCGATCGACGATGTTCTGGATCATGGCCCCTGAGTTGAAATCCTTGAAATACAGGACTTCCTTGTCGCCGTTGGCATACGTCACCTCGAGGAAGCGGTTTTCCTCGCGCTCGGTGTACATGCGCTCGACCGTGCGCTGGATCATCGCGGCGACAGTCGCCTCGGCACTGCCGTCGTTCTCGGCCAGGTCGTCGGTGTGGATCGGCAGGTCGGGGGTGATGTACTTGGTGAAGATATCGCGGGCGGCCTCGGCGTCCGGCCGCTCGATCTTGATTTTCACGTCGAGCCGGCCGGGCCGCAGGATCGCCGGGTCGATCATGTCCTCCCGGTTGGAGGCACCGATGACGATGACGTTCTCCAGGCCCTCGACGCCATCGATCTCGCTCAGCAATTGAGGCACGATGGTGTTCTCGACGTCGCTGGACACCCCAGATCCCCGGGTGCGGAAGATGGAGTCCATCTCGTCGAAGAACACGATGACCGGCGTGCCCTCCGAGGCCTTCTCGCGGGCCCGCTGGAAGACCAGACGGATGTGGCGCTCGGTCTCCCCGACGTACTTGTTGAGCAGCTCCGGTCCCTTGATGTTGAGGAAGTAGGACTTGGCGCTGACCTGCCCGGTCACCGCAGCGACCTTCTTGGCCAGGGAGTTGGCCACGGCCTTGGCGATCAGGGTCTTGCCGCAGCCGGGGGGCCCGTACAGGAGCACGCCCTTGGGCGGGCGGAGCTTGTGCTCGCGGAACAACTCGGCATGCAGGAACGGGAGCTCGACCGCGTCACGGATCTGCTCGATCTGGTTGGCCAGGCCGCCGATCGACTCGTAGTCGATATCGGGAACCTCCTCCAGCACCAGCTCCTCGACCTCTGACTTGGGGATCCGCTCGTAGGCATAGGCCGAACGGGACTCGATCAGCAGGGAGTCGCCGACCCGCAGGGGCTGGTCGAGGAGGACGTCGGCGAGGTGGACGATGCGCTCCTCGTCGGCGTGCGAGATGACCAGCGCCCGCTCGCCGTCCTCGAGGATCTCCTTGAGCATGACCACGTCGCCGGTGCGCTCGAAGGCCAGCGCGAGCACGACATTGAGCGCCTCGTTGAGCATGACCTCCTGGCCCCGCCGCAGGTCCTCCACCGCGACCGACGGTGAGACCGTCACGCGCAGCTTGCGACCCCCGGTGAAGACGTCGACCGTGCCGTCATCGCGGCGGCCTAGGAAAACGCCGAACCCGCTCGGGGGCTGGGCGAGCCGGTCGACCTCCTCCTTCAGCGCCACGATCTGGTCGCGCGCCTCTTTCAGGGTCGACGCCAGCCGGTCGTTCTGACCCGACAGTCCGGAGACCGTGTGCTGGGCCTCGGCGAGCCGCTCCTCCAGCACGCGCAGGTGCCGGGGCGATTCGGTCAGCCGGCGGCGCAGCAACGTCACTTCCTCCTCGAGGAACGACACCTGCGTGGCGAGGGCGGCCGCGTCCTTCTCGTAGCGCGCGGCGAGGGCGGACGGGTCCTCGCGTTCCCGGTCGCGGTCCTTCATGAGCGCCCACCTCCCGTCGTTGCTGGCAGCCTACTCGGGAGGTCGGACAGAGCAGGTGGACAACGGCCCGTCATACGTTCGTGGTTCGGCCGGATTCCGGACGGATGCAGCCGGCGTTCAGGTCGCCTCCACCGACTTCGCCGGGCGTCGCTGGCGGGGCGGAAGCGAGACCCCGTCACTGAGCCGGCGGGCGCTGACCAGGAATGCGGTGTGCGCAACCATGCGATGGTCGGGCCGGACGGCGAGGCCGACCACGTGCCAGGGGCGTACCAACGACTCCCAGGCGGCCGGCTCGGTGAAGGTGCCGTGCTCGCGCAGTCCCTCGATCAGCCGGGACAGCTGGGTCGTGGTCGCAACGTATCCGATCAGCACTCCCCCCGGAGTGAGCGCGGCGGAGACGGTGTCGAGCAGCTCCCACGGGGCCAGCAGGTCGAGCACGACCCGGTCGACGTCGCGCTCGGTGGCCTCGGCCGCCTCGCCGACCTTCAACTCCCAGGCCGGATGCGGGGCGCCGAAGAACCGTTCGACGTTGGTGCGGGCCACGGCGGCGAATTCCGGCCGGCGCTCGTAGGAGACGACGCGGCCCCCGTCGCCGACGGCCCGCAGGAGTGAGCAGGTCAGCGCACCGGAACCCGCTCCGGCCTCGAGGACCGAAGCCCCCGGGAACACATCACCGAGGTGCACGATCTGTGCGGCGTCCTTGGGATAGACGACCTGCGCCCCGCGCGGCATGGACAGCACGTAGTCGCTGAGCAACGGGCGCAGCGCGAGATAGGCCGTGCCGCTCGCCGCGGTGACCAGCACCCCCTCGGGCCGGCCGATGAGGTCGTCGTGGGCGACACCGCCGCGATGGGTGTGAAATGTCCTTCCCGGCTCGAGGACGACCGTGTGCAGTCGTCCTTTGGGGTCGGTCAGCTGGACCCGGTCCCCGGCGGCGAATGGTCCACGCCCGCGACCCTCGGTCACCAGGCTGTCATCCGGCGGCCGGGCTGAGCACGCCGGCGACGTCGGCGGTGGTCAGCACACCGACGAGACCGCCCCGATCGTCGACGACGACGTACTCGGTGGCGGGATGGGCCTGGATTGCGGTCACCATGTCGCTGCCGGACAGGCCGGCGTTCAGGGTAAGGCCGCCGGCGACCGAGCGGGCAACCGCACCGACGGAGACCCAGGGCCGGCGCCGTTCGGGAGTCGCGGAGACGGCCTGCTCCATCACCACCGCATCCGGCCGGCCGTCGCGGTCGACCACGACGATGCCCCCGGCCTGCTCGTCACTGAGCCGGCGCAGCGCCTCGGCCAGTGGCATGTCGGACGGTACGGCGACCGCCGGCCGGGCCATATGCCCGGCCCGCAGGCGCGGCAGCCGCTCCGACACGACGGCGCCGCGCATGGCCTGGGTCGCGCCGACCCAGATGAAGGCGGCGAGCAGCGCCGACCAGAACAGGTTGGCGTAGCCGGTGACGCCGCCGAACCGCACGACGGCCAGACCGCCGACAAGCACCAGCGCGGCGACGCCGCGACCGGCCCAGCCGGCGGCCCGGGTGGCCAGCGCCGGCTTGCCGGTGAGTCGCCAGACGCCGGCCCGGACGAGGTGACCGCCGTCGAGCGGCAGGCCGGGCAGCATGTTGAAGGCGGCGACCAGCACATTGACGACCGTCAGGTCGATCACCAGCTCCCGGCCGGCGCTGCCGGCGGGAAGGGCGTGGGTGATCAGCGCGCCGGCGGTTGCCAGCACCAACGACACCAGCGGGCCGGCCAAGGTGATGAGCGACGACCGGCCCGGGTCACGGGCTTCGCTCTCGGTCGTGGTGACGCCGCCGAGCATGTAGAGGGTGATCGAGCGAACGCGTACCCCCAAGGACTGGCTGACGACGCAGTGGCCCAGCTCGTGCAGGAAGACCGACACCAGCAACAGCACGGCGAAGCTGATCGCAATGAGATAGCCCCGGGTGGTGTCGACCCGTGCCGTCTCGCCGGGCCGGGTATAGGTCAGCGCAATGAAGACCACGAGTAGCAAGGTGCTCGGCGAGAGGAAGACCGGCACCCCGAACACCCGTCCCACCGGCAGGCCGGCAGCGGCTGGGCGCCTGGGCCCAGCTGGCAGCCCGGTAGAGGAAGGCCCAGTAGAGGAAGGGACAGAGGGCTGGGACACCCCCCGATGTTACGGCCGTCGGGGCGAGCTCCTGGCGCGGCGGCCGGGTCTGGTCGTAGCCCTCGCCTAGGGTCGAAGTCGTGAGCATCGCAGCATCCATCGACCGGTCCGTCGACCTGCCGGCCCCCCAGATCGGCTCGTTGTCGCCGTCGCGGGCCAGCGACTTCAAGACGTGTCCCCTGCTCTACCGCTTCCGCTCCATCGACCGGCTACCTGAGCCGCCCAGCCCGGCCGCTGTCCGGGGGACGCTCGTGCATGCGGTGCTGGAGCGGCTCTTCGACCTGCCGGCCACCGGCCGGACGCTGTCGGCCGCCGAGGCGCTGATCGGGCCCGAGTGGCAGCGACTGGCCGACTCCGCGCCGGAGATCGCCGCCATGTTCGGCGGGGCCGACCGCGATGGTGATGAGCTGGCCCCCTGGCTGGAATCGGCTCGGCCGCTCTTGGGTGCCTACTTCGCCTTGGAAGACCCCATGCGCCTGGAGCCGGCCGAGCGTGAGCAGCTCGTCGAGGTGCTGCTGCCTTCGGGCCTGCGATTGCGGGGCTTCATCGACCGTCTCGACGTGGCCCCGACCGGCGACATCCGCGTCGTGGACTACAAGACCGGAGCGGCCCCACGGGAGGCCTTCGAGGGCAGGGCGCTGTTCCAGCTGAAGTTCTACGCACTGGTCATCTGGCGCACCCGCGGCGTGGTCCCCAGGCAGCTGCGCCTGCTCTACCTCCGCGACGCCGACCTGCTCACCTACACCCCCGACGCCGGCGAGCTGGCCCGCTTCGAGCGGACGCTGGAAGCGCTGTGGGCCGCGATTGCCCGGGCGACCGAGGCCGGCGACTTCCGGCCGAGCCCCAGCCGGCTGTGCGACTGGTGCCACCACCAGAGCCGGTGTCCGAGCTTTGGCGGCACTCCCCCGCCGATGCCGGTGCCGGCCGCGTCGGGCGCACTAGATTCGGGCTGAGCAGGTGGTGCCGCCAGGGGGTGAGTGACGTCGAGAGTCCCGGGAGCGCAGGCACGACCCGACCGCCGTCACGACCGTAGCGGCCGTCCTCCCGACCCGCCGCGCATCATCGGTCGCTTCGATGACGGCGCCGCGCGGTGCCGCGACGCCGGACCGATCACTGCGCCGGCAGACGATCATCGGCTCGGTCGTCCTGCTGGCCGGCGCGGTGGTCGCCTTCGGCCTGACCGGCACTTTTCGACACCGACGCTCAATGCCGCCCTCGTCAAGGTGAAAGCTGATGCACAAGCGGCGCAGGTGCGCGCAGCGATCGAGGTCGCCGTCCTCGGCATCGTCAACACCCTGGCCCTGTCGGTCATCGAGCGCACTCGCGAGCTGGGCTGCTGTGCGGTCGGCAGGTCACGGCGGCAGGTCAAGCGCATGATCGGGGTCGAGGCGGTGATCATTGCCGTTTTCGGCGGCCTGCTCGGCCTGCTCGTCGGGTCGGCCTTCGGTGACGCCATCCAGCGGGCCCTGGTCGACCAGGGCGTCACCGAGCTCGCCTTCCCCGTCGTCCGGATGGCGGTGTTCGTGCTGCTGGCCGCACTTGCCCGGGTGCTGGCGGCCTGGCTGCCGGCGCGGCGCGCGTCCCGGCTCAACGTACTGACCGCCATCGCCAGCGACTGAACCGCCGCCGGCGGTGCGGAAGCCGGCCGGTAGAAGGAGACCGGTCAGCCAGTCGACGGAGATGCCGACCAGCGAGTTTCGCAGTACCCGGCCGGTCCCACCGGGCAGGGCTCCCTCCGACGGCACGTAGACCGTGACGAACCCCGCCGCCACGCCGGCCGACGCCCCGCTGTCGGAGTCCTCGAGCACCACGCCGTAGCGCGGATCAATTCCGAGCAGGGCCGCCGCCCGCAGGTAGCCCTCGGGATGCGGCTTGGGGTGGGCGACCTCGTCGCCGGCCACCGAAGCGGCAAACCGGTCCGGTCCCACCGTCTCGAGTACGGCGTCGATCAGCACGCGGTAGGACGACGACACCAGTGCCGCCGGCACCCCGGCGTCGCGTACGGCGTCGAGCAGATCGAGCGCACCCGGCCGCATCGGCACTTTCTGGCGTACCTGGAGCAACATCTCCTCCACCAGCCACCCCTCCACGACCGCGGGCGGGACGGGCCGGTCTGCGCGCGACAGCAGGTAGGCCACTGTGTTCTGCATCGACCCGCCCAGCAGCAGGGCGTGCTGTTCGGGCGACCAGGTGTTGCCCAGCCGTTCGATGACGACGGACTGCACGTCGTACCAGATCGGCTCGGTGTCGACCAGCAGGCCGTCCATATCGAAGACAACCGCCTGCAGCGCACAACTCACGTGTTGAAGTACTTTGCCTCGGGATGGTGGACGACCAGGGCCGAGGTGGATTGCTCCGGATGCAGTTGGAATTCCTCCGACATGGTGACCCCGATGCGCTCGGGACGGACCAGGTCGATGATTTTGTCCTGGTCCTCGATGTTGGGGCAGGCGCCGTAGCCGAAGGAGTAGCGGGCGCCCCGATAGCCGAGCTTGAAGAAGTCCTCCACGTCGGCGGAGTCCTCTTCGGCCGCGGTCCCACCGCCGGGGAAACGCAGCTCTTCCCGCACCCGCTGGTGCCAGTACTCGGCGAGCGCCTCGGTGAGCTGCACGGACAATCCGTGCACCTCGAGATAGTCGCGGTAGGCGTTGGCTTCGAACAGCGTGGCGGTGTACTGCGAGATGCGCTCGCCCATCGTGACGACCTGGAACGCGATCACGTCGGGCTCGCCGGCGTCTTCGGGCCGGAAGAAGTCGGCCAGGCACAGGTGCCGGTCCCGGCGCTGCCGGGGGAAGGTGAAGCGGCACCGCTCCGCACCGCTGCCGGTGAGAATGATCAGGTCGTCGCCCTTGCTGACGCAAGGAAAATAGCCATAGGCGACCGCCGCCTCGAGCACCCCGTCGGTCTGCAGCCGGTCCAGCCAGTAGCGCAGCCGCGGCCGGCCCTCGGTCGCGACCAGTTCCTCATACGTCGGGCCCTTGCCACCGCGGGATCCGCGCAGCCCCCATTGGCCCATGAAGGTGGCCCGCTCGTCGAGCAGTGCGGCGTAGTCGGCCAGCGCGAGGCCGCGGACGACCCGGTCGCCCCAGAACGGCGGCGCGGGAATTGCCACGTCCGTTGCCACGTCGGAGTGCCCGGGCGCCTCGATCGGATCCGCAGTGGCCGAGGCGGTCGCGGCCCGCTCCTCGGCGATCCGCTGCGACCGCTCGTGGCGCGCCCGGCGCTCATCGGCCCGGGCCCGCTCCTCGGCCGACAGCACGGGGACGGTGCCGGTGCGCTTGGCGGTGACCAGCGCATCCATCAGCCGCAGCCCCTCGAAGGCGTCCCGGGCGTAGCGGACGTCACCGTCGTAGGTCTGCGCCAGGTCGCGTTCGACGTAGGCGCGGGTCAGGGCCGCGCCGCCGAGCAACACCGGCCACTGCGTGGCAATCCCGCGGGAGTTCATCTCCTGCAGGTTGTCCTTCATGATCACGGTCGACTTGACCAGCAGGCCGGACATGCCGATCACATCGGCTCGGTGCTCCTGCGCCGCCTGGATGATCGCCGAGATCGGCTGCTTGATGCCGAGGTTGACCACGTCGTAGCCGTTGTTGGACAAGATGATGTCGACGAGATTCTTGCCGATGTCGTGGACGTCCCCGCGCACCGTGGCCAGGACGATCTTGCCCTTACCCTCTTCGTCGGTGCGCTCGATGTGCGGCTCGAGATGGGCGACCGCGGCCTTCATCACCTCGGCCGACTGCAGGACGAACGGCAGCTGCATCTCGCCGGAGCCGAACAGCTCGCCGACGATCTTCATCCCGCCGAGCAGGGTGTCGTTGATGATCTCCAGCGCCGGACGGGTCGCCAGCGACGAGTCCAGGTCGGCCTCCAGGCCGTTGCGCTCGCCGTCGACGATGCGTCGCTCCAGCCGCTCCGACAGCGGCAGCTGGGCCAGCTCGGCCGCTCGGGTGGCCCGGGCGTCGGTGGCGGCGACACCCTCGAACAGCTTGAGGTACTCCTGCAGCGGGTCGTAGCCCTCGCGGCGCCGGTCGTAGACCATGTCCAGGGCGACCTCGCGCTGCCGGTCCGGGATGCGGCTCATCGGCATGATCCGGGACGGGTGGACGATCGCGGAATCCAGGCCGGCGTTGACGCACTCGTGCAGGAACACCGAGTTGAGCACGTGCCGGGCCGCCGGGTTGAGCCCGAAGGAGACGTTGGACACCCCTAGCGTGGTCTGTACGTCGGGATAGCGGTGCTTGATCTCACCGATCGCCTCGATGGTCTCCAGGGCGTCCCGCCGGGTCTCCTCCTGCCCGGTGGAAATAGGAAAGGTCAGCGTGTCGAGGAGGATGTCCTGCACCTGCATCCCCCAGTTGCGGGTCAGGTCCTCGACCAGGCGCACCGCGACGCGCACCTTCCACTCGCTGGTGCGGGCCTGACCTTCTTCGTCGATGCACAGCGCGACCACCGCGGCGCCGTACTCCTGCACGAGCGGCATCATCCGGGCGATGCGTGAAGTGGGCCCGTCCCCGTCCTCGTAGTTGACCGAGTTGATCACGGCCTTGCCGCCGAGGCGCTCGAGGCCGGCCTCGACGACCGCCGGCTCGGTGGAGTCCAGGACCAGCGGCAGGGTCGACGCGGTGGCGAACCGCCCGGCCAGCTCGGCCATGTCGGCGACGCCGTCGCGGCCGACGTAGTCGACGCAGAGGTCGAGCAGATGCGAGCCGTCCCGGGTCTGCTGACGGGCGATCTCGACGCAGTCGTCCCACCGCTCGGCGATCATGGCATCCCGGAAGGCCTTGGACCCGTTGGCGTTCGTCCGCTCGCCGATGGCGAGGAAGGAGGTGTCCTGGCGGAAGGCCACCGACTGGTAGAGCGACGCGGCACCGGGCTCGGGCCGCGGCCGGCGACGCGCCGGCTCAACGCCGGCCACCGCGTCGACGACCGCGCGAGTGTGCTCCGGCGTCGTGCCGCAGCAGCCACCGACCAGCGTGGTGCCGTACTCCCGGACGAAGCCGGCCAGGGCCGTCCCCAGCTCGGCCGGGGTCAGCGGGTAGGTCGCGCCCTGCGGCCCGAGCTCGGGCAGGCCGGCGTTGGGCATCACCCCCAGGCGGATGCGGGCGTGGCGGGACAGGTGACGCAGGTGCTCGCTCATCTCGGCCGGACCGGTCGCGCAGTTGAGCCCGATCAGGTCGATGCCCAGTGGCTCCAGGGCGGTCAGGGCAGCGCCGATCTCCGAACCGAGCAGCATCGAGCCGGTGGTCTCCACCGTCACATGGCAGAACAGCGGCACGGTGGTCCCGGCCGCCCTCATCGCGCGGCGGGCCCCGATCAGCGCCGACTTGGCCTGCAACAGGTCCTGACAGGTCTCCACCAGCACCGCGTCGACCCGGCCGGCCAGCATGCCCTCGACCTGCTGCTGGTATGCGTCGCGCAGCACGGGAAACGGGAGATGACCCAGGGTGGGCAGCTTGGTGCCCGGGCCGACCGAGCCGATCACCCAGCGGGGGTGCCCGGCCGTGCTGAAGTCGTCGACCACTTCGCGCGCCAGCCGGGCGCCGGCCAGCGCCAGCTCGCCGATCCGGTCGGCGATGTCGTACTCCCCGAGATTGGACAGGTTGGCGCCGAAGGTGTTGGTCTCGACCGCGTCGGCGCCGGCGAGCAGGTAGGCCTCGTGCACGCCGCGGACCACGTCCGGCCGGGTGACGTTGAGGATCTCGTTGCATCCTTCCAAACCCCGGAAGTCCTCCAGGGTCAGGTCGGCGGCCTGCAGCATCGTGCCCATCGCACCGTCACAGATCACCACACGCTCGCCGACGGCGCGCAGGAGAGCGGACTCAGTCACCCGGTCAGCCTACCGAGGAGGGCGTCGGCGGGGCCGCCCGCGGCGCGCCGGCCGTAGGGTGGATCCCATGACCGAGTTCGACGGCCTGCCCCCGCTGCGCTCCCCTGTGCTGATCGCCGCCTTCGAAGGCTGGAACGACGCGGGGGATGCAGCGACCGGCGTGGTCGAGCACCTGGAGTTGGCCTGGGAGGCCAAGCCGCTGGCGGTGATCGATCCCGACGACTACTACGACTTCCAGGTCAACCGGCCCTCGGTGTCGATGGCTGACGGGCTGACCCGTCGCATCGAGTGGCCGACCACCCGGTTGTCGACGTGCTCGCCGGCGGCCGCGGCCCGCGATGTCGTGCTGCTGCGCGGCCTCGAGCCGAACATGCGCTGGCGCGGCTTCTGCGACGAGATCCTCAGCCTGTGCCAGGACCTGGAGGTCGACCTGGTGGTGCTGCTCGGCGCCCTGCTGTCGGACAACCCCCACACCCGGCCGGTGCCGGTCAGCGGCAGCGCATCGGATCCGGAGGCGGCGCGCCGGCTGTCGCTGCCCGGCTCCACCTACGAAGGACCGACCGGCATCGTCGGGGTCATGCAGGACGCGGCCGGACGGGCCGGCCTGCCCGCCGTGTCGCTGTGGGTCCAGGTGCCGCACTACGTCAGCCAGCCGCCGTGTCCCAAGGCGAGCCTGGCCCTGATGCGCCGGCTCGAGGACGTGCTCGACTTCCCGGTGCCCCTCGGCGAGCTGCCTGAGGCGGCCCAGACCTGGCAGGAGACGGTCGACCAGCTGGCCGGCGAGGACGAGGAGATGGCGGACTACGTACGCCAACTCGAGCAGCGCGAGCCCGAGTCCGACCTGCAAGAGGCCAGCGGCGAGCAGATCGCGCGGGATTTCGAGCGCTACCTGCGCCGGCAGGACGGCGGGCGCTGAGTCCGACGCGCTGCAGCCGGACCGTCCGCTGCGAAGGCGACCGCTACAAGCCGATCCCGAGCAGCGTATCGACGGTGTCGGTGATGAGCCGGGGAGCGCCGGCGTCCGCGCCGCCCCCACCGATCGCCTCGACCGCCCAGTCGTCCACGGCGCGCAGCGCGGCCGGCGCATTCAGGTCGTCGGCGAGATGCCGGCGTACGGCCGCCAGGGTCGGCTCCGCAGCCGGCCCCTGACCGGAGCGGACCGCCGCGCGCCAGCGGGCCAGCCGGCCGGCCGCCTCGTCGAGGGTCTCCGAGGTCCAGTCGCGGTCGGCCCGGTAGTGCCCGGACAGCAGTGCCAGGCGGATCTCCGCCGGCTCGACGCCGTCGTCTCGCAGGCGGCTGACCAGCACGAGGTTGCCGCGACTCTTCGACATCTTCTCACCGCGCAGCCCGATCATGCCGGCGTGGGCGTAGTGCCGGGCGAAGGGCATGCGACCGGTCGCCACCTGGGCATGGGCGGCGGAACACTCGTGATGGGGATAGCGAAGGTCGCTCCCCCCGCCCTGGACGTCGAAGTCCATGCCCAGGCGGTTGACCGCGATCGCGGAGCACTCGACGTGCCAGCCCGGCCGCCCCCGGCCCACGATCGAGTCCCAGGCCGGCTCCCCCGGCCGCTCGGCCCGCCACAGCATCGGGTCGAGGGGGTCCTTCTTGCCCGGCCGCTCGGGATCGCCGCCACGCTCGGCGGCCAACCCGAGCATGGTGGGCACGTCGTAGCCGCCCACCGAACCGAAGCTGGGCTCGGCCGCGACGGAGAAGTACAGGTCGCCGTCGAGGTCGTAGGTCGCCCCCGTCGACCGCAGCGTCGCCACGAAGTCGGCGATCTCCTCCATCGCCTCCACCGCCCCGACGAAGTGATCGGGTGGCAGCACGGCCAGTGCCTGCATGTCCGTGCGAAAAAGCTGGGTCTCCCGCTCGGCGAGCTCGCGCCAGTCCTCGCCGTCGCGCTCGGCCCGTTCGAGCAGCGGTTCGTCGACGTCGGTGACGTTCTGCACGTAGGAGACCTGATGGCCGGCGTCCCGCCAGACCCGGTTGAGCAGGTCGAACGCCAGGTAGGTCGCCGCGTGCCCGAGATGGGTGGCGTCGTACGGCGTGATGCCGCAGACGTACATCCCGGCGGTCGGCCCGGGCGTGGTCGCGCGCACATCGCCGGTGGCGGTGTCATAGAGGTGCACCGCTTCGCCGCGCCCGGGCAGCGGCGCCAGGTCCGGTGCCGCCCACGCTCGCATGCCTGGCAGCGTACTGGCCGCTAGACGGCGGCGGCCTGCTCCTCGCGCTCCTCGGCGCTGTCCTGCTGCGCCTGGATGCCCGACACCTGCCGCAGCGGCTCCTCGGGAAGGAAGAACACCACGACGAGTGCGATCACCAGCACCAGCGCACCGATCAGGAAGACCAGGTCGATCGACTGGGAGAATCCGAGCAGGAACGGCCGGGCCAGCCGCGGGTCGAGGTGTGAGAGGAAGGACGTGTCGTCCAGAGCGCCGGCCGATACCGCCGCGCCGTGCTTCAGCGAGCCGATCACGGCGGCGTTGTGCGGGTCGGCCAGTACCCGCGGGTCGTGGATTGCCGACTGGAAGGCACCCGTCGGAGCGACGGTGCGGAACGCTGCGCCGATCTTGTCGCCGACTGTCGAGAACAGCACGGACAGGAAGACCGCGGTGCCCAGCGTGCCGCCCATCTGCCGGAAGAAGGTCGCCGAAGACGTCGCGACGCCCATGTCCTGGGGCGGGACGGCATTCTGCACGGCCAGCACCAGGGGCTGCATGTTGCCGCCGAGCCCGAGGCCGAACAGCGCCATCATCAGCATCGTCTGCCAGAGCGGAGTGTCGACGCCGATGCGGCTCATCAGCAGCAGCCCGACGACGAGCAGGGCCGACCCCACGACTGGAAAGATCTTGTAACGGCCGGTGCGGGCGATCGTCTGGCCGGCGACGATCGAGCCGGTCATGATGCCGGCGGTCAGCGGGATCAGCATCAGGCCGGCCGCTGTCGGGCTGGCCCCCTTGACGATCTGCAGGTAGAGCGGCAGCGCCGCGAGCCCACCGAACATGCCCATCCCGATGATGAAGTTGAGCACGGAGCCGATCCCGAACGTGCGGCCACGGAACAGCCGCAGCGGCAAGAGCGCGTCGTCGCCGTAGCGGCGTTCCACCAGCACGAACGTCACCACGCCGACCAGTCCGATGATGATCGAGGACAGCGAGCGTGCAGACATCCACCCCCACGAGCGGCCCTGCTCGGCGACGACCAGCAGCGGCGCCAGCGCCACGACCAGTGCGAGCGCACCCGGCCAGTCGATCCGGTGGTCACGGCGGGTGTGCGGGAGGTGCAGGCTCTTGGCGACGACGGCGAGGGCGATGAAGCCGACCGGCACGTTGACAAGGAAGACCCAGCGCCAGCCGGTGATCCCGAGGATGGACGACTGACCGGCGAGGAATCCCCCGATGACCGGGCCCAACACGCTCGACGTGCCGAACACGGCGAGGAAGTAGCCCTGGTATTTGGAGCGTTCCCGCGGCGGCACGATGTCGCCGATGATGGTCAGCGCCAGGGAGAACAGGCCGCCGGCACCCAGGCCCTGGAAGGCCCGGAACGCGGCCAGCTGGTACATCGACTCAGCGAAGCCACAGAGCACGGAGCCGACGATGAACAGCGAGATCGCGCCGAGAAAGAATTGCCGGCGGCCGTAGAGGTCGGAGAGCTTTCCGTACAGCGGGGTGCTGATCGTCGACGTGATGAGGTACGCCGTGGTCGCCCAGGCCTGGATGCTCAGCCCGTGCAGGTCGTCGGCAATCGTCCGGATCGACGTCGCCACGATGGTCTGGTCGAGAGCCGCGAGGAACATGCCCAACAGCAGCCCGGACAAGATGACCAGGATCTGCTTGTGGGACAGCGATATCCCGGGACCCGTCGAGCGTTCCGCCGCGGCGGTGGTCATCAGTTCTCCTCTTGATCTGCAGCTTGCCTTCGACCGGCCAAGTCATTGCGCACTACAACTATTCCGAAACCCTCCACCGTGGTGACGACCGTCACCAGACTGGGCCGGCGCGGGACGGAACCGAAGCCGAACCGGACAGCTGGTGCCACCGGCGCGAGCCGCCCGAGCACCGTCCCGTCCAGCGAACCGCTGGCGGCCACGATCCGGTGCAGGTCACGTGCGCCGTACCACTCCCGCCGGCCGCCGCCGGCCGACCCGGTCGCCCGCACTCCGGGCAGCACCAGCCGGGCAATCGGGTCGACCGCGGACGCCCAGGCCGGCGTGGCGGCGATCGAAGCCGGAATGGCGCGGAGCAGCCAGCCGAGCGGCGTCCGGCCGCCGGTGGTGAATTGCAGCGTCAGCGGGCCGGCGCTCAGCTCGACGTGCGGCCACCGTGTCTGCAGGTCGACCGGAGTCACGACGGTGGTGTCGAAGCGGTACGTGGCCGACACGAAGCGGGCAACGTCGGTGTGGGGGGCGAGCAGGATCCGCTGCCCGTCGCCGCGCTCGACCATCACGTCGGTGAAGGCGCCGAACGGCGAGGCCGCCCAGCAGCCCACCACGATGCGTACGCCCGATGAGGTACCGAGGCCGGCGATCCAGCCGTCGAAGCGCAACCGGGACGGGCGAGTCCGCTCTGATCGCCTCGTCATCTTCCACATCTTTCGCGGCGCCCGGCGAGGTGTGTCCGTGCAGTGACAAGGGCAGGCCTGTGGCCGTCCGCGTCAGCCGCAGCGGCACCAGCCATCGGTAGACCGGCCATGGGCAGACCCGCCGGAAGTAGACGAAGGAGACGAGCGCGGATGGGCGATCTGGAGAAGGGCGACCACGTCGAGTGGAACAGCCACGGCAGCACGGCAGAAGGCGAGGTAGTGAAGAAGATCACGTCAGACACGAAGGCGGCTTCCCGGCAGGTGCGGGCGTCGGAGGATGACCCCCAGTATCTGGTACGCAGCGACAAGAGCGGCGGCGAGGCCGTCCACAAACCGGAAGCCCTGCGACGGCAAGGAAAGGATGCAAAGTGAAGGCATTGACGTGGCAAGGCAAGCGGGACGTACGCGTCGAAACCGTGCCGGACCCCAAGATCGAGCAGCCCACCGACGCCATCGTGCGGATCACCTCCACCGGGCTGTGTGGCTCCGACCTGCATCTGTACGAGGTGCTAGGGCCGTTCCTGACTCCGGGCGACATTCTCGGCCATGAGCCGATGGGAATCGTCGAGGAGGTCGGCTCCGAGGTGAGGCAGATCAAGGCCGGCGACCGCGTCGTCATCCCGTTCAACATCTCCTGCGGCTCGTGCTGGATGTGCTCGCGCGGCCTGTTCGCACAGTGCGAGACGACGCAGGTGCGCGAGAAGGGCAAGGGCGCGGCGTTGTTCGGCTATACCTCGCTCTACGGCGCGGTGCCCGGTGGCCAGGCGGAGTACCTGCGGGTGCCCCAGGCGCACTTCGGGCCGATCAAGGTTCCCGACGGCCCGCCCGATGAGCGCTTCCTCTTCCTGTCCGACGTGGTGCCCACTGCGTGGCAGGCCGTGAAGTACGCCGACGTACCTGAAGGCGGCACCCTCGCGGTGTTCGGGCTGGGCCCAATTGGGCAGCTGTGCACGCGGATCGGCCGGCATCTCGGTGCGGAGCGGGTCATCGGGGTCGACCTGGTCGATGCGCGGCTGCAGATGGCGATGCGCCACGGGATCGAGGTGCTCGACCTGCGCAAGGTCGACGACGCGGCGGAGGCGTTGATCGAGATCACCGGTGGCCGCGGGCCCGATTCGGTGATCGACGCGGTCGGCATGGAGGCGCACGGCTCACCGGCCAGCCTGATCGCCAAGGCCGGCCAGGCAGCCGTCGGCCTGCTGCCCGACGCGGTCGGCGCACCCCTGGCCGACAAGGCGGCAATCGACCGGGTCGACGCGCTGGTCGCCAGTCTGAAGGCGGTTCGCCGCGGCGGGACGGTGTCGGTGAGCGGCGTCTACGGCGGTGAGGTGGACCCGCTGCCGATGATGGAGATGTTCGACCGCGGTGTCCAGCTGCGCATGGGCCAGGCCCACGTCAAGCGCTGGATCGACGACGTGCTGCCGCTGGTATCCGAGGACGCCGATCCGCTGGGCGTGCTGGACCTGACCACGCATCAGCTGCCGCTCTCCGAGGCGCCGGCGGCGTACAAGATGTTTCAGAAGAAGGACGATGACTGCATCAAGGTCGTTCTGAAGCCGTGAGGCAGCGGCGCCGGACTCCGGTCCGGCCGAAGGTCGTCGTGGTGACTGGCGCCAGCAGTGGCGTCGGTCGCGCGACGGCCCTCGCCTTTGCCCGCGAGGGCGCGTCGGTGGTGCTGTCGGCCCGCAGCGCAGTGAGCCTGCGGATGGCCGAGCAGGAGTGTCGCGCCGAGGGCGCAGCAACGCTGGTCGTGGTAGCCGACGTGGTGGACGAATTCGCGGTCGAGGCAGTTGCCTTGGCCGCGGTCGAGGAGTTCGGTCGGGTCGACGTCTGGGTGCACACCGCGGCTGTGGTGGCGTACGGCCGCTTCGAGGACGTGCCATCGGAGGTCTTCCGGCGCGTGCTCGACACCGGCATTCACGGCTGCACCCATGTAGCTCGGACCGCCCTGCGGCAGTTCCGTCGGCAGAATGAGGGCACGTTGATCTTCACCGGCTCCCTGCTCGGCGAGATCGCCACGCCATACATGAGCAGCTACGTGACCAGCAAGTGGGCCCTTCGGGGACTGGCCCGGGTGCTGTCGATCGAGACGCGGGATGCCTCCGACATCCACGTCTGCGTCGTCTCCCCGGGTGGCGTGGACACGCCGGTGTATGCGCAGGCCGCCAACTACGCCGGCCGGGCCGGCCGCCCCCCGCCGCCAGTCGACTCACCGGACAAGGTGGCTCGGGCGATCGTCGGCTGTGCGCATCACCCGCGGCCACGGCTGACCGTCGGCCTAGGGAATCCCTTCATCCGGACCGGCTTCGTGGCGCTCCCGCGGGTCTACGACGTCCTGGTGACACCGCTGATGCGGGCCGTCGGGCTCTCGCTTCGCCGGACGGCGCCGCACCAGGGCAACGTCTTCACTCCGGTGCCGGCCGGCGATGCGACGTACGGCCGGTGGGGGCGGCATTGGTTGCGTCCGGCCGGCCTGACCGCGGTCATTGCTGCGGCCGGCGTGGGGGCGCTGCATCGGGCGCTGCGCCGGGCCGCCATGATCCAGGCCTGATCAGGCCGGCGATAGCAGGGCGCTGCATCGGGCGCTGGGCCGGGCCTCCTTGATCCAGGCGTGATCCGGCCGGCGATAGCAGGCCCAACGAGGCCTGGATCACCGTGGGTCGGGCGCGCGGTAGCGGTGATCCAGGCGTGATTGCTCCGGCGATAGCAGGCCCAACGAGGCCTGGATCACCGTGGGTCGGCGCGCGGCAGCGGCTCGGGGGCGCTAATGAGGCGTTGACGAGGCCGGCGGGGCGGACCAAGGCGCCCTGCGCTCGTAGGCCGCAGCGGCGGCCAGCACCGTCGCGTCGTCGAATCGACGACCCGTGATCTGCAGCCCGACGGGCAAACCGTCTGCACCCGAACCCATCGGCAGGGTCGCGGCGGGCTGCCCGGTGAGATTCGCCGGCAGCACCAGGGTGCACCAGTCGTCGAAAAACGGATCGACCGGCCGCCCCTCGATGCTGGCCGGCGTCAACAGGCCGACCTCGAAGGCGGTGAGCTGCATGCAGGGGGTCAGCAGCAGGTCGTACCGCTCGAAGAACTCCGCCCAGACGCGGCTGAACGCCGCGCGCTCGTGCAGCGCGTCGATGTAGTCAGCGGCCGGCATGTCGCGCCCGGCCCGCACGATATCGGCGGTCCCCGGGGTCATCTGCTCCTCCCACCGCGCCAGCAGCGACCCCTCCGACGCGTAGCCCTCGGCGAGTGCGATCCGGTTCCACAGTGGGTTGGGATTTGCGGTCGCCGGGTGCGCCTCGACCGGCTCGCAGCCCAGCCCGGCGAAGCGGGCGACCGCCGCGCCGAATGCGGCGCGTACGTCGGAGTCCACCGCGGCGAAGCCCAAATCGGCGGAATAGGCGACCCGCAGGCCGGACAGGTCGCGCCGCCGCGTGGCGGCCAGGTAATCCCGCGCGGGCACCGGATAGGTCATGTCGTCAGCGCTCGCCGGGCCGGCCAGCACCGACAGGGCCAGCGCGGCGTCGCGGACGCTTCGGGTCAGCGGGCCGTCGACGGACAGCGTTTTCCAGCCCTTGAATCCGGGCTCCTTGGGCACCAGGCCGAAGGTCGGCTTGTGGCCGAAGACTCCGCAGAAGGAGGCGGGGATGCGGATGGAGCCACCACCGTCGGTGCCCAGGGCGATCGGGGTAGAGCCCGCCGCGACCGACGCGCCGGCCCCGCCGCTGGACCCGCCCGGCGTGCGGTCGAGCTGCCAGGGGTTGCGGGTCAGCCCGAAGACGGCGTTGTCGGTGAAGCCGCGATAACAGAATTCCGGGTTGTTCGTCTTCCCGACGATCACCGCACCGGCCGCGCGCAGCCGCGCCACGGCGACGCAGTCCTCGGCCGGTACGAAGTCGCGGTAGGCCACCGACCCGTTGGTCGCCGGCGCGCCGGTCATCCAGATGTGGTCCTTGACCGAGACCGGTACGCCGAGCAGTGGCGGCAGGTCACCACCTCGGCGCACCCTCGCGTCGGCGTCGCAAGCCGCGGCCATTGCCGAATCGGCCAGCACGACGGTGAATGCGTTGAGCTCCGGTTGCGTCGCATGGATGCTGTCCAGCGACCGGCTCACCACCTCGACCGCGCTCGCCCGGCCGGTCCGGACGTCGGCGGCCGTCTGCACCGCGTCCGGCCAGCCGGCAACCTCGCTCAGGACCTGGCCTCGTCGGGCCGCCGGTGGCGACGGGCGGCTGCCTCGAGCTCCTTGGCCTCGGCCACCGCCACCCGCGTCTCGGCCTCCACGTCGATCGAGCGGGCCAGGAAGAGGTAGAGCAGCCCCGCCACCGGCAGGCCGATGAACAGCGAGATATCGGCGCCCTTGAGTGCGTCTGCCACGACACCGGTGTACTTGCTGGTGCTGAGAAAGGGCAGCATCGCGGCGAAGCCGACCAGGTAGGAGATAATGCCGCGCCAGCCCCAACGGCCGTACATGCCGTGGGGATTGAAGATCTCGGCGATGGCGTAGTGGCCGCGGCGGACGATGTAGTAGTCGACCAGGTTGACGGCTGTCCAGGGGATGAACAGGTACAGCACCAGGAGCAGGAAGTCCTCGAAGTTCTTGAGGAAGTTCTGCCCGATCAGCAGGGCCGGGATGACCGACAGCACGGCGGTGAACACGATCGTCGCGATGCGTACGCCGGCGGTGGGCCGGACCTTCTTGAACGAGTCGATGGCGCTGATCAGGGTGAGCGAGCCGCCGTACATGTTGAGGGCGGTCACCGCGATGAGGCCGAGCGTCGAGAAGACCAGGACGATGGCCCCGAAGCCGCTGAAAAAGTGGTCGCCGGAGGAATTGAGCGACCCGATGGTGTCGAAGTTTTTGCCGGCCCACGCTGCCAGCGCCGCGCCCGGCGACATCAGCCAGATCGCCCCGAGAGCCGAGCCCCAGTAGGTCCACAGGAAGGTACGCCGGACGGTGACGTCGGGCGGCAGGTATCGGGAGTAGTCAGAGACGTAGATCGCCCAGCTGATCTGGTAGCCGGCCACCGCGCCGAACTGGATGAGGAACGGTGTGGCCTTGAAGCCGCCGAGGTCGAACGAGCCGGCCGGATAGTGCAGCGTGAAGACGGCGATGGTGAGGATGCCGAAGATCACGAGAAAGCCGAATGCGAGCCACCGCTCGACGCCGTGGATCAGGTCGTAGCCGACCAGGGCGATCACGGCCGCCAGCACAGTGGCCACCACGATCCACAGCTTGGCGCTGCCGTGCACCGTGCGGTGCAGCGCGTCGCCGGCCAGGATCGTGTTGAAGATGTTAAAGCCGGCGTACTGCAGGTAGGCGAAGGCCCAGACCAGCAAGGCGCCGAGGTAGCCGAACTGTGGCCGCGACTGGATCATCTGGGGCAGCCCGAGCTGCGGGCCCTGGGCCGAGTGGAAGGCCATGAAGAACGTGCCGAGCAGCGCCCCGCCGATGATCGCGATCAGCGACCAGAGCAGGTTGCCGCCGCCGATCACCGAGAAGGTGCCCACCGCGAGGGTGGCGATCTGGGCGTTGCTCATGAACCACAGCGGGCCCTGGCTCCACACCTTGCCGTGCCGCTCCCCCAGCGGCACATAGTCGATGGAGCGGGCCTCGACCCCGCCGATCCGGCCGGATGAGCTGGCGGTGTCGGTCGTCATGCGGGGCTCCTCTGTCGAAGTTAGGGCGCCATCACCGACAGCAGCTCGTAGCCCACGTGCGCGGCGGCGATGCCGGTGATCTCGGCGTGATCGTAGGGCGGCGAGACCTCCACGATGTCGGCCGACACGACGGACAGCCCGGCCAGTCCCCGGAGCACGCCGAGCAGCTCGCGGCTGGTCATGCCGCCCGCCTCCGGAGTACCCGTGCCCGGGGCGTGCGCCGGGTCGAGCACGTCGATGTCGACGGAGACGTAGACCGGTGCGTCGCCGAGGCGCTCGCGCATCCGGGCCACTGTGCCGGCGACGCCGAGCTCCTCCAGCGCGGTGCAGTGCACCGTCGCAAACCCCAGGCGCTCGGTGTCTGCCAGGTCGGAGGCCCCATAAAGCGGCCCGCGGATGCCGATGTGCAGCGAGTGGGCCTGGTCGATCAGCCCTTCCTCCGACGCCCGGCGGAACGGCGTGCCGTGCGTGTAGGGCTCGCCGAAGTAGGTGTCCCAGGTGTCGAGGTGGGCGTCGAAGTGCAGGACGGCGACCGGCCCGTGCCGGGCAGCCATCGAGCGCAGCAGCGGCAGGGCGATGGTGTGGTCGCCACCGAGCGTCAACAGCCGGGGAGCGCGCTTCAGCAGGTCAGCCGCGCCGGCCTGGATCTGCCCTATCGCCGCGCCGATGTCGAAGGGGTTACAGGGGATGTCGCCGGCGTCGGCGACCTGCTGCCGGCCGAACGGCTCGACGTCGAGCGCGGGATTGTACGGCCGCAGCAGCCGCGACGACGCCCGGATGTGCGCCGGGCCGAAGCGGGCTCCCGGCCGGTAGCTCACGCCGGCGTCGAAGGGCACCCCCACCACGGCGACGTCCGCGCGGTCGACATCTTCCAGCCGGGGCAGCCGGGCGAACGTGGAAAGGCCGGCGTACCGCGGCACGACAGTGGCGTCGGTCGGCCCGATTGGCGGTTGCTCGGCCATGGCTGCGCTCCCCGCGTGGGCTACTGGAGGCCGGCGAAGGCCTTCTCCACCACCGAGAACCCTTCGTCGAGGAGGTGGTCGGGGATGACCAGCGGCGGCAGGAAGCGCAGGACGTTGCCGAACGTGCCGGCCGTCAGGACGACGACACCCTCGGCGTGGCAGGCGGCGGCCACGGCGGCCGTGGCCACCGGGTCCGGCTCGAGCGTTCCAGGCTTGACCAGCTCGACCGCCATCATCGCGCCCCGGCCACGTACGTCCCCGATCACCTCGAACTGCTCGGCCATCGCCTGCAAACGGGGCAGCATGACTTCGCCGATCGCGCGGGCCCGCTCGACCAGGCCGAGCTCCTCGATGGTGGCAATCGCACCGAGAGCCGCGGCGCAGGCGACCGGGTTGCCGCCGTAGGTGCCGCCGAGGCCGCCGACGTGCGGCGCATCCATGATCTCGGCCCGGCCGGTCACCCCGGCCAGCGGCAGTCCGCCGGCGAGTGCCTTTGCGGTGGTGATCAGGTCGGGCACCACCCCCTCGTGCTCGCAGGCGAACCAGTCGCCGGTGCGGGCCAAGCCGGTCTGGATCTCGTCGGCGATGAAGACGATGCCGTTGGCCGTGCAATATTCGGCGACCTGGGTCAGGAATCCCGGCGGGGGCACGACGAAGCCGCCCTCGCCCTGGATCGGCTCGATCAGCACGCAGGCCACGTTGGCCGCGCCGACCTGCTTGTCGATCTGGGCGATCACCTGAGCGGCGGCTTCCTCGGCGCAGCGCTCGGGGCCGGTCGGCCAGCGGAACGGGTAGGCCATCTGCACCCGGTAGACCTCGGGCGCGAACGGGCCGAAGCCGTTCTTGTACGGCATGTTCTTCGACGTCAGCGCCATCGTCAGGTTGGTCCGGCCGTGGTAGCCGTGGTCGAAGACGACGACGGCCTGGCGCCCGGTGTAGGAGCGGGCGATCTTGACCGCGTTCTCGATCGCCTCGGCCCCGGAGTTGAACAGCGCGGAGCGCTTCTCGTGGTCGCCGGGCGTGAGCCGGTTGAGCTGCTCGCAGACGGCGACGTAGCCCTCGTACGGTGTGATCATGAAGCAGGTGTGGGTGAACTGCGCCAGCTGCTGCTGCACGTTGGCCACGACGTGCGGGGCGGCGTTGCCCACGCTGACGACCGCGATGCCGGCGCCGAGGTCGATCAGCGAGTTGCCGTCGACGTCCCGGATCACGCCGCCGCCGGCCGCCTCGACGAACACCGGCAGCATGGTCGACACGCCCCGGGCTACGGCGCCGGTGCGGCGGGCCGTCAACTCCCGCGAGCGCGGCCCGGGGATCGGGGTGACGAGGCGGCGGACCTGCTCGAGGTCGGGGCCACCGGTGACTGGGCTCATGTCGGACGCTCCCGGTGCGGCGAAGGTGAGGATGGCCCGACCCTAGACTGCGGTGCTCAGAACGGCGGCCACGGCACCGCCGGCCACTCCCCCGACGGCTCCGGATGCCGGCCGCGCCTGAGGAGTTGACCGACCCGTCGCCGGGTCGCATTGACCTCGGCCCGGGTGAGCAACCGATGCAGGCCCTCACCGAGCGGGCCGGCGAGCTGCACCTTCAACTCGGTCAGCACCTCGACGGCTTCCGGTGGGAGCCGCTGGCCGGCCCAGCGCCAGAGCAGCGTCCGCAGCTTGTCCTCGACGTTGAAGCAGACGCCGTGGTCGCAGCCGTACACATGGCCGTCGGGCTGGGGCAGCAGGTGGCCGCCCTTGCGGTCGGCATTGTTGATCACGGCATCGAAGACGGCCATCCGGCGCAGCTCGGGATCGTTGCTGCGGGCCAGCGTGACCAGGTCGACGGAGGGATCGGGCTCCATCCACAGCTGGCACATGCCGGGGCCGAAGGGACCGTCGCGCAACACGGTCGGCGGCACGATGTCCCAGCCGGTCGCCGTCGACACCAGATAGGCCGCGACCTCCCGGCCGGCCAGGGTGCCATCGGGGAAGTCCCACAGCGGCCGTTCGCCGCGGACCGGCTTGTAGACGCAGGCGGCCGTGATGCCGTCGAGGGAGACGGCGCAGTACAGGGTGGCGTTGCTCGCCTCGATCAGCCGGCCCTCGACGTCGAGCGTGCCGTCCCGCAGCAGCTGCAGGGCCGACTCCAGCGACAGCGACGGCGGCTCCGTCGCTGCACTGCCGGCCCCGTTCACGGTCAGCGGCGAAACCCGTTCTGGCGCGGGCACACGTGGCCCGACGGGTCCAGCGGCAGACCGCACAGCGGGCACGGCGGCCGACCGGCGGCCACCACGCGGCCGGCCCGGCTGATGAAGGCGCGGGCGGCCGCGGCGCTGATCCGGACGCGCAGGACGTCCGGGCCCTCCTCGGCGTCGGTCAGTGGCTCGGGCGCCTCCTCATCGTCGGCGCCGGTCTGGGCGTGGGCCTCGACGACGACCAGGCCGGCGTCACCGTCCCAGGCCAGCCCCATCGTCCCCACCCGGAACTCCTCCTCGACCGGGGCGTCGAGCGGAGCGGTGTCGTCCAGCTCCGGTGCCGGATCGCCCAGGTCGACGCCGAGACGGCGCTGCACCTCACCAAGGAGCTCCTCGAGCCGCTCGGCGAGCACCGCGACCTGCACCTTTTCCAGGGCCACGCTGATCGCCCGCCCGCTGCCGATCGCCTGTAGGTAGAACGTGCGCTCACCGGGGGCACCCACCGTGCCGGCCACGAACCGTTCGGGTGGATCGAAGAGAAAGACCTGGCGGGGCATGGCAACAACCCTAACCAGCGTCGCCGGCACCGCCGCCCACCACGGCGTCACTGGCCGCGGCCCGGCGCCGGCGCCGGCGCTTGGGCGGGATCAGCTCGGTGACGCTGCCACCAGTGTCGTTGAGCCGGACGACGAACGGCCGGGTCTCGGTGTAGCGGATGACGGTCAGCGAGCAGGGGTCGACCACGATCCGCTGAAAGAGGTCGAGGTGCAGGCCCAATGCGTCGGCGACAACGGCCTTGATGACGTCGCCGTGGCTGCAGGCCAGCCAGGTGGCCTCGGGGCCGAGCCGGGCGTTCCACTCGCGGACGGCCGTGACCGCCCGGGCCTGCGTCTGGGCCAACCCCTCGCCACCGGCGCCGGGAAAGACGGCGGCGGAGGGGTGCTGCTGGACGACCTTCCACAGCGGGTCCTTGGCCAGCTTCTTGAGCTCCTGGCCGGTCCAGTCACCGTAACGGGCCTCCCCCAGCCGGGCGTCGGTCTCACCGGTGACGCCGTCCCGGCCGGCGGCAATTGCCGCCGCCGTCTCCAGACAGCGATCCAGCGGGCTGGAGACGATGGCGGCCACGGGTACCGGTCGCAGCCGCTCGGCCAGCGCCTGCGCCTGTTCCTGACCTCGCTCGTCGAGGCCGACCGCGGGCGTCCAGCCGGCCAGGACGGCCGTCGCGTTGGCCTTGGTCCGGCCGTGACGGACCAGGAGAACGGTGGTCACGTCGCCGAGATGACGTGGGTCGCCAACAGCCCGATCACCACCACGCCGAGGCCCACCCGGTAGGCGGCGAAAACCGCGATGGAGTGGCGTACGACGAAGCGCAGCAGCCAGGCGATCGAGACGTAGCCGACGACGAAGGAGATAACTGTGGCGAGGATGGTCGGCCCGACGCTGATCCCGGACAGGTCCTTGAGCTCGTAGGCCCCGGCGGCGACCAGCGCCGGGATGCCGAGCAGGAACGACAGCCGGGTCGCGGCGACGCGGTCGAGCCCACGGAACAGGCCGGCGCTGATGGTGGCGCCGGACCGCGACACGCCGGGGACCAGGGCGAGGCACTGCACCACGCCGATGATCACCGCGTCGGTCAGCGTGGTGTCGGCCTCGTGGCGGCGGTAGGTCGCCACGCGTTCGGCGGCGACCATGACGACCGACCAGACGATCAGGCCGACCGCGACTACCCACAGGCTGCGCAGGTCGTTCTTGATGATGTTCCTGGCCGCGAAGCCGACGATGCCGATGGGGATCGACCCGGCGATGACGCTGAGCGCGAGGCGCCAGTCGACCTCGCGCCGGGCCGGCGCACTGCCCAGGCCGCGGATGAAGGCGACCGCGAGCCGGATGATGTCGCGCCGGAAGTACACGACCGCCGCGAGGATGGCGCCGACCTGGATGACGGCGGTGAACGCGGTGACGTCCTTGGCGTCGGTCGGGATGTTGAGCAGGCTCTCGACGATCGTCAGGTGGCCGGTGCTCGAGACCGGCAGGAACTCCGTCAGGCCCTCGACGATGCCCAGCACCGTTGCCTGGACCAGGTCGACATGACTCACGAAGCAACTCCGGACAGCTCGAGGGCGGTGACTGCGGTACGCAGGTCGGCAAGTCGCGCCGGTGCCGACGCGGCGAACGGGATCACGTTCAGCGTAGTGATTCCGGCCTCGGCGAGGCCGCACATCCGCTCGGCGATCCGCTCCGCCGGGCCGATCAGCGACGTCTCATCGATGAACTGCTGGGGCACGGCGGCGGCCGCGCCGGCGTAGTCACGCGCCAGATAGGCGTCCTGGACCGCGCCGGCAGCCCGGTCGTATCCCATCCGCCGGGCGAGTGCGTTGTAGAAGTTGCTGTCCCGGCTGCCCATCGCGCCGAGGTAGAGCGCCGCGTAGCCACGGACCAGGTCGGTTGCGGCACCGAGGTCGTCACCGACCACGAGGGGCATGGACGCCACGACATCGAATCCCTGCATGGTCAGGCCGGCGCGTGCCCGCGCTTCGGCGAGGCCGGCCAGCGCCTGGGGCCCGTGCTCGACGGAGAAGAAGATGGCCAGCCAGCCGTCGGCCAGCTCGCCGGCCAGCTCCACGTTGCGCGGGCCGACCGCGGCCAGGTAGATCGGGAGGTGGTCGCGGACCGGGTGCACGGTTAGTTGCAGCGCCTTGCCGGGACCACCGGGCAGCGGCAGGACGTAGTGCTCGCCGGCATAGGCGACGCGCTCGCGGCGCAGCGCCGCCCGGACCACATCGACGTACTCCCGGGTGCGCCCGAGCGGATGGTCGAAGCGCACGCCGTGCCATCCCTCTGAGACCTGCGGGCCCGAGACGCCCAGGCCGAGCCGGAACCGCCCGCCGGACAGGGTGTCCAGTGTCGCGGCGGTCATGGCGGTCATCGCCGGCGTACGCGCCGGGATCTGCATGATGGCCGACCCGATGTCGATGCGGCTCGTCTGGGCAGCCACCCAGGCCAGCACCGTCGGCGCGTCGCTGCCGTAGGCCTCGGCCGCCCACACCACGGCATACCCGAGCCGGTCGGCCTCCTGGGCCAAGGCGAGGTTGTCGGTGTCGTGGCCGCCGCCCCAGTAGCCGAGGTTGAGCCCGAGCCGCATGGGCCGAACCCTAGCCGCGATAGCGTCGCCACCCATGGAACAGCGAGCCGTCGGCCGGAGCGGCCTGCGGGTGTCCCGGCTCGGCCTCGGCACCATGACCTGGGGCCGTGACACCGATGAAGACGATGCGGCGGCGCAGCTCCGAGCGTTCCGCGACTCTGGCGGCACGCTGCTCGACACCGCCGCCTCATACTCCGACGGCGAATCCGAGCGCCTGATCGGCCGGCTCCTGCGCGACGTGGTCCCCCGAGACGAGGTGGTCCTGGCGACCAAGGCGGGACTGTCGCGGCGGACCGGCGAGCGGGTCGTGGACGTCTCCCGGCGGGCGCTGCTCGACGGCCTCGATGCTTCCCTGAAGCGGCTCGGCGTCGACCATGTCGACCTCTGGCAGGTGCACACCTGGCGGGCCGACAGCACGCCGCTCGAGGAGACACTGTCGGCCCTCGACGCCGCCCTGGCCTCGGGCCGTACGCGCTACGTCGGCGTCTCGAACTACTCCGGCTGGCAGACCGCCCGGGCCGCGACCTGGCAGGCGGCCTGGCCGGGGCGGGCGCGGCTGACCTCGACGCAGGTGGAGTACTCCTTGCTGTCCCGGGAGGTGGAGCGCGAGGTCGTGCCCGCCGCGCTGGACGCCGGCCTCGGGCTCCTGCCCTGGTCGCCGCTGGGGCGGGGGGTGCTGACCGGCAAATACCGCCAGGGCCGGCCGGCGGACTCCCGGGCAGCGTCACCGACCTACGAGCGCTTCGTGGGGCGCTATCTCGACGACCGCTGCGCCGGCATCGTCGAAGCGGTCGCCACGGCAGCCGATGGCCTCGGCACGTCACCGCTGGCCGTCGCGCTGGCCTGGGTCCGCGACCGCCCGGGCGTGGCCGCCCCGGTCGTCGGTGCCCGTACGGCGGCCCAGCTCATCGGCTCCTTGCAGGTCGAGGCGCTGGAGTTGCCGTCATCGATCCGAGCCGCGCTCGACGACGTCTCCGCGCCCGATCCCGTCGATTGCTGAGGCGTCACGCTGGACCCCAACGCTGCGCTGGCCTGGCAGCCTTAGCCGACCCGGATTACCGGCGGTGGTACGGGTGAACCACGATGTGGGGCGTTCCGCTCCACCACTTCCAACCCGGAGGACACCACCATGAGCGTCACCGACGAACTGCTGCTGAACGCCCGAGGATATGCGGCCGCCTTCGACAAGAGCGATCTCCCGATGCCGCCGGCGCGCCACGTCGCGATCGTCGCCTGCATGGACGCCCGGCTGAACCTGTACGGCCTGTTGGGGCTCAGCGAGGGCGACGCACACATCATTCGTAATGCGGGAGGGGTGGTCACCGAAGATGCACTGCGGTCTCTGGCGATCAGCCAGCGACTGCTCGGCACCCGTGAGATCGTCCTGATCCACCACAGCGATTGCGGCATGCTCACCTTTACCGACGACGAGTTCAAGGCGCAGATCGAAACCGACACCGGCCTGCGGCCGTCCTGGGCAGCTGAGTCGTTCCATGACTCCGTGGCAGACGTGAAGCAGTCCCTGGCCCGGATCGCAGGCAACCCCTTCCTTCCCCACCGGGACCAGGTGCGCGGCTTCGTGTACTCCGTCACCGACGGAACGCTCAACGAGGTCAGCCCGACCGGGTGATCCACACAGCAGGTCCGGCAGGGCCGCCAGCAGGCGCCGGATCGTCGCTACCCTCCACTCGTGCCGGATCCGCATCGAGCCTTCGCCGAATTCTGCGCGGCCGGCTTGTGGCCGGGCGTCGGCCGGGCACTGGCCGCCGCCATGCCCGAGGCGGGAATTCTCACCGCTGACGACGTGTTGGCCGCGGCGCTGGCACGGCTGCCCAAGGTCGACCCCGCCCGGGCGAGCCGGCTGATCACCTCCTTCGGGCAGGCGGCGCCCACCTACGACGTGGTGGCGCTGCTGGCGCCGGCCGTGCTGCCCGCCCGGCTGGCCGGACGCGCGGTCGAGGTGCTGGGCAAGGCCGCGGCCACGGTGCTCGGCGACGATCCGTGGCGGTTGCTGGATCTCCCCGAGGTGCGGGTCGTCGATGCCGACCGGCTGGCCATCACCACGCTGGCCGGCGTCTCCCGCGACGACCCCCGCCGGGGGCAGGCGCTGGCCGCCTGGGCGCTGGCCCGCGCGGCTCGCGACGGGCATACGACGCTGCCCACCGACCTGGTGGCCTCGCTGCTGGCCGGCGAGGGAGTGGCCGACCCGGGCCGGGCCATCGCGGCGGCGCTGGCCTCGGGCCGGGTGCTCGGGCACGAGAACGACCTGCTGGGTCTGCCGCGATATGCGTTGGCAGAGGAGGGCGTCGCCGCCGGGCTGGCCCGGCTGCTGGCTACCGCCGAGCCACTCGCCGACGGGCCAGCAGCGGGGAGCCCGGCCGGCGATCTCGATGCCGCGCAGCGCCGAGCGGTCGAGCACGCGCTCACCTGCGGCGTCAGCCTGCTCACCGGCGGCCCGGGCACCGGCAAGAGCCGTACCGTCGCCGCCGTCGTCGAGCTGGCCGAGGCACACGGCCGCACCATCGCGTTGGCCGCGCCCACCGGCCGGGCAGCCAAGCGGCTGGAGGAGCTCACCGGCGCGCCCGCCACGACGGTGCACCGGCTGCTCGGCTCCCAGGGGATGACCGGCGGCTTCGCGCGGGGTGAGGCATGGCCGCTGGATGCCGACATCGTCGTCGTCGACGAGACGTCCATGCTCGACGCGGAGCTGGCGGCCGCCCTGGTGCAGGCCTGCTCCGACGGCACCCATCTGCTCCTGGTCGGCGATCCGGCTCAGCTGCCGTCCATCGGAGCCGGTCGGGTGCTCGGGGACCTCCTCGATGCCGATCTGCTGCCGACGACGGAGCTGGCCACGCTCTACCGGCAGGCCGAGGGAGGCTCGATCGCCCGGCTGGCCACGGCGGTCCGCGGCGGGGAGCTGCCGCCGGTGGACGACCCGACTCGGGAAGTGGTGCTGGTGCCGGCGGCCGGTGCGGACGAGGCCGCACACCGGACCACCCAGCTGGTCACCGACGCGATCCCCCGCGCGCTGGGGATTGCGTCGGCAGACGTGCAGGTCGTCACCCCGGTGCACCGCGGGCCGGCCGGGACCATCGCCCTCAACGCCGCCCTCAAGGCGCGCCTGAACCCGGGCAGCGGCACCGTCGCCGGCTTCGACGCGGGCGACCGGGTCGTCGCGACGGCCAACCACCTCGATCTCGAGCCGGTCGGCTTCGCCAACGGCGAGGTCGGCACCGTCACCGAGGCCCGCGACGGCGTCCTGACCGTGGCCTTCGCAGCCGGCCCGGTGCGGGTCTCGGGCAAGGCGCTGGGCGACCTGCGACACGGCTGGGCAATCACGGTGCACCGGGCGCAGGGATCGGAGTGGCCGGCCGTGGTGAGCGTGCTGCCGGCCGAAGCCGGCGGGCTGCTGTCCCGGCCGCTGGTCTACACAGGCTTCACCCGCGCCCAGCGGCATCTGTCCATCGTGCATGCCTACGGGCCGGCGCTGGTCCGAGCCGTCCGGCAGGTCGGTGCACGGCCACGGCGCACCCGGCTGTCCGCACTATTGCGGTCCGCTGTGGAAGCCAGGATCTCTCATCCGATCGCCGCGGATACGGCACACTAGGCGCCGTGCCGGACTACGAATACCAACCGCTGCGCCTCCCGCCTGGGACCGACCGGGTCAGCGCCCAGGTGCAGCTGGCGATCCAGGCGGAGTTCGGTGGGTGGGAGCTGGCCCGGCTGCGGCTGTTCCATGACGGCACGCGTCAGGTGACCCTGCGCCGCCGGCGGACCGCCACCAGACTGCCGCAGCTCTCGGTCTGAAGTTCCGCCAAACGGCGACTACCTTATGGCGAGCACTTGGACAGCATTGCGCACCTGTCGCTGCTGACGCTCCTGAAGAGAACGGAGCTCCTGAGCGTGGGCCAGGATCGCGGCTCGCTGGTAGGCAGAATCGACAGCCATGCGGATAGCAGTGAGGTTCGTCCACTTCTTACAACGGACATCGGCCAACGCCACTGCAATCTCGGCCTTGCTCGACGGGTGGGCCCCCCACCGGCGGTCGTTGTTGGCGTCCATCGGGTTCTTGTAGCTGTATCCCGAACCGGCCATGCACCTACTCCACGTGTAGAACGCGGCGAGCACCCTGGTGTCGGAGTTCGATTTGAGCCAGGAGTCGCCACCCAGCCCCTCGGCGAGCGACGGATCAACAGCCGGGCCGGCGCCGGCGGGCCTCACCTATACAGCCACCTGACGGGATCGGCTGACCCTGGTACGTGCCACCGCCCAGCTTCGCCGCGACCACATTGGCATAGTCGCGTGAGATAGGCCTACTGTCACCCGCGTACCTCTCGGGAAAGCGAGTCTCACCGTTGTGGTAGCCGTACGCGCGGGCATGCGCCTCGTCCAGCAGCCCGTACAGACGGTAATGCGTTATCCCTGAATCATTCGCACTCGGCTCCGGGCCGCTGGTCCCCCCACCATACGAGAAACCAAATCGCGCCATGCATGACTTGGTGAACTTCGCCTCGGCACGGTCGATGCGCCAGCGATCTCGCATGCTCAATGTCCAAGCGTCGAGGGGCAACTTGATCTGGTGCCAATCGGTGACCCTTGTCGCCTGTCCAAGCGCCGGCTCGACCGCGACCTGCGACGAGCTAGTGTCGCGTGTCATAAATGACTTTACGGTTGATCTTTGAAATCATGACGTATGTCGATTCGAGTTGCGCCGCTGGTCTTACGGGAGGCTGACCGCCGGACGCTGGCGGGCTGGGTGCGAGCG
>JAABUL010000158.1_pt1 | contig 137391 bp, 130 predicted proteins | sample 5559151 | NCBI WGS metagenome assembly JAABUL01 (sample SAMN10711876, study PRJNA513368) | rock metagenome | isolation source: Antarctica rocks | place: Antarctica: Victoria Land, Pudding Butte sud | reverse complement strand
CGTCTTGATTGACTCGTTTCGTCTGATCGTCGATCTTCGAATGATAGACTGTGAATAGACTAGCTGTGATTCTCAGTCGCTTGCAAAGACTCTTTCACATAGTTGATATGAATTGAAAGTCTCTGTTCAAAACAATAGAACTGAGTAGATCATGCAGTCGATAGACGTTTCATAGCATGATTCAAATCGTTTCTTCGACTGAGATGTCATCATCTTCTCAATGACAGAGAACATAGTGACGTTCTTTGATGAGATGACATATGATTGTGCAAATGATGTTATAGTCTTCTGACAGAAATAGTTCAGTGATAAAGTTCATAGCTATATCTTTTCAGCGTTTCTGTGAAATCGAGAGAGAATGATGAAGTTCATTGATGCTATTTCTAGAAGCTTTGCTTCGCTGACAAGCATGACAGTTTCAAATGTATCGTTGAATAGTAGCTCGATGATCTGATCAATAGTAGAAACGCTGAACTAGATCGATGATTCGTTTGTTGTCGAAATGAGAGATTGAAGATTAATCATGCACTTCTTGTAGCAGTTTCGTATGCATATTCTCGAAGACTCACAGTAAGTCTTTTCTAAAGAGAACGCTGTCAATGATTTTGCAGTTCTTCAATTTAGTGATATGAAATTTGAGCTTGTTCTCGTTCATAGCTTGTCTATATTCGTCGCAAAGCTCATTCGTTTGATTGATCATATGCATTCACTGATAGAGATTTGCTTTCGATTCAACAAGTAGAACATCGACTCTATCGAGAGTCAGAATAGTCTGAAAACTATCTTCAAATTGTTGAGCTGATTCAGAGACGTTCGCTAGAGACATTCGAGTTAAAGCATCGACTTTAGTATTCATTTTGTCTGATCTAAAGATGATCTGAAAGTTGAACTTCGACAGAATGTTCAGATAGTTGACTTGTCATCGACTCAACTGTTTATTTTTCATGAAGATCTTCAAAGCTTGATGATCGATGAATATCTGAATGAGTAGTTCAGTGCACTTCAGCTCAAGTTGTCAGTGTTCGAAGCATCGAATAATGACTAGCAATTTCTTGTCATAGATGTGATAATTGATTTCAGCGAGAATCATGCTTTTACTGTAGAAGATCATTGAATGAAGAACTTTCTCGTCATCGTACTGAGATAGTATTTCATCTTTTACATAGTTCGAAGCATCGATCTTCAGAATAGCTTGTCATTTGAGATTGAAGTGACGAAGTACTGAGATCAAGCTGACTTGTTTCTTTAAATTGTCAAAGACTTGAACACAGATCTCGTTTCAAACAAAAGACGTGTTCTTTCTTGTCAGCTGAGTGAATGATTTGACTAGTTTCGAAAAGTTTTTAATGAAACGACGATAGAAGTTAACAAATTTCACGAAGCTCTGAATTTCTTTTAAATTGATCGAAGTGATTCAGCTGACTATGACTGTCACTTTGCTGAAATTCATATGAAGATCTAGTTCTGATATGATGATTTCTAGATAGACAGTCTCTTTTACATCGAATTTGCACTTTCGAATATTCATCTGCAGTTCAGCTTCGCGTAGTCGACTCAATACTAGTTTGACGTGATCTTTATGTTTCTTTCTCGTTTTGCTATAGATGAGAATGTCATTTAGATAGACTTGACAAAAGTCGTTCAGAAAGTCTCATAGAACATCATTCATATATTGCTGAAAGAAGATCAATTCATTAGTCAGTTTGAATGATAACATCTTGTATTTATATGCTTCTAAAGCAGTGATAAAAGTGATGTAATTCTCACTATTGAAATGCATTCGAAGTTTGTTGAACGTTGATATGATGTTCAATCTAGTCAGATGCTTGCAACTCACTATTTTATCAATGATCTCGTCTATCAGCAATAAAGAATATTTATTTCTTTTGAAAATGACATTTAGCTTTTGATAGTTCACGCAGAATCAAAGATCTTCATTTGCTTTAAGAGCGAATAGAACGAAGAAGAAATAGAGAGTCTGACTAGAAGTGATGAATTTCTTCGACAGATTCTCGTTTAAATACTTCTTTACTTTCAGAAGTTTGACAGAGAACATTTGATAAATTCGACAGCGAGAGAGCGTTGAATCACTGATGAGCTCAATTTTATGATCGTAGAAGCGATGAGAGAATAGTTTATTCAATTGAGCTCGATCAAAAACATCTAGAAACTCATGATATTTCGATGACAGCTTTGCTTTAATATCTTTCAAATTCTGAGTCGTTTCATCGATTGAAGAGACGTTTAAAGCGTTCAAATCGTTCTGAGTATTATACGCGATTTCTTTATTGATGTTCATCATGAATAGAGCAAAGACTTTGATCTTGTTCTTCTTTGAATGATTCAACAACATTTTGAACGAAGCTGCATCTATGCTTTGAATCAAGAATGACTCTTTTTGAACGAATCGTTTAAGCATCATAAAGATCTTAGTCTGAGTGATTGAAGAAGACGAAGTTGACTGCAATCAACTTGAGTGCTTTGAATTGAGAAGAATCGAAAAAATCGAAATAAAAGTATTCAATTGATTCGAAAAAACAATGACGTCGTTTCGCATATTCAATAATATTTCGTTTTTATTCATTCAGAACTTACTCAATATGACTTCATGATGATTGATATCAGCTATCAGCATTGATACAGTCAATTTCTTATGACTTTCGATGATGAGATTGAGTAGAATTTTATGAGTGATGATCTTCTTAGATATCTTTTCATCATAATCTCTTATTAGCTTCTCTTTTGTCAGTGATATAGATTGAATTTTCAGTTTCTCGCATACTTTATCGACTAGATTAGAATGTATGATCGTGTAGATGACTGAATCACTGTTTATTAGAGAACGAAGACTGAAAGATCAATTCTGAGAGATGAGATGAGCATCAATTAGAAATGACTTTTCAAAGTAATTTTCTTTCGATAGAATTTCGTCTAGTTTGCACAAAGATATAATCTCTATTTCTTTAATGACTTTTGAAGAGATGACTAGTTTTTTGAATCGAAATTCGAATCGAAATCGAAGCGATCATATTCATTGTTCACTGCATTGATTCTAGTAGATCGATCGAGACACTCTTTAGAGCTATGATCTGATTTATGACATATGAAACAACTTTCGACTAAAATGTCTGCTTCTTTGACGCTAGTTAAAATCGCGTCACGCAACTTTAGCTGATCAGACTTCAAGTGATCGACTGACTGAGTGACAACAGTCGCTCTATGAAAGATAGTCTTAGAAAGATCATTAACGCGTTTGATCTTGTTCTTGATCTCTCGAATGACTCGCTGATTATTATTCAAATGAATCAGGTAGAAATGAATTTCTTTTAGAGAATCAGATTGAACTAGTTGATCTACTCAAATGAATCGAAGACGAAGATGTATTTTATCTTTCAGATCAGCGATCAGTTGCTTCTTGTGATAGTCTAGATAGAAAGATAGACGTTGAAACTGAGTATAGAATTCACTGAATTTCTTGAATTCTTGAATCAAGTTGTAGTATTTTCTACGAAAGTTGACTTTCTTATTCGAATCATTGAACAACTGAGCTAGCTCTTTCAAAAGATCGTCGATGATCTTATAGAGATTGACACAGTCACGTTCACGTCTAGCTTGAGTGATCTCAGCTGCGTCATCAAATAATCTAGAATGTATATAGTTCAATTTGACTCGTTCATTAGAAAAGAGATCAACGTTGATCTCTAGTTTATTCTGAATTTTTTCGTATCAGTTCTCTCAAGTAGAGTTCTTTTCATCAGTAAACAGCGAAGAATCAGGTATTTTTTGAGATCTAGAACGCTCAGAGTAGATGAAATCAGAAGAAGTGTTTTCTTTAGCTTGAAGTCTAGTTTTCAACTCTTTGATTTCGTCTTCTTGTTGTTTATTTAACTCGTAGAGTCAATCTGTTTCTTCATCAAGAACTAGACTTCGAGTCTTTCAGATTTCGTAGAACACGAGAAGTATTATCGTTTCAGCGAATGATTCATCATCTTCATGAATGAATGATGCAGCACTTGATGATTTCGTTCGTGATTTCGATGAATCAGCATCAGAGATTTGAGAGAAACGATTTTGAAATTCTTCGAAATGCTCTTCAGTGAGTGAATGACTAGACATGATGAGATTTGTTTTGAAAGAGAATCGAACGAATGATGATGCTCGACGATTGAAGAAGAAAGATGTATAGAATGATGTTTAATCTTCAACAAAAAAGATGAGATTTGTTTGTTGATTGATTTGATTGATTCTTTAGCAAACAACGAAGATTTTTTATCGTTGAATCTATCAATCGATTTGATTCTTGAGCAATTCACGAAGATTCTTTATCATGATTCTCATAATTGAATGAACTTTGCGTACTTAATGAGTGATAAGTAGTCTAGCAATTCAAACAGTTTTGTCGTTGATTTTATTCAACTTTCTAGTGTTGTTTTATCTTTCGATTATCGTCGATCATCAGATAAATGAATTTCTTTAAACTCGTTCTGTCTAGACGAGTATGTTGAATGAGTAATGAGATCAGTATCGTGTGATTAACGAATTCTTAATATAATGTCAGAATCGTGTTTAGATGAGTCAATCAGCGAAAGTCAAAGTTGAATAGTGCTTGATCTTTAGAGATAGCTATAACTGAATATTAAGAATACAGAAGAAGATGAGTACAAAAGCTTCTATTTAAGTAATATTCAAAGACTGTGCTAAGCTTGAAGAAGATGTGTTTGTGACACGAGTAGAATGTGATGTAGAAAGAAAGATGATGTTGAACAAAGAGATGTTGATGAAAGAAAATAGAGACTGAGTCAGATCTGAGCTAAAGACACTGACTAGCTCTATTCAATCTTGATACGCTCATAACAGCATGTAACTTGCAAAACAATGTCTGAATCTTCACAATTAATGCTTGCTGTATTTTCATCAACTGTAGTTTAAAGAAATCTTTGATAAATCAACACTTTTTGTCATTGTGATAAATATATTGATATGATAAATAAATAGTTGAACAATTTTTCTTTGAAATCACTTGTTTTACTCGAATGATATGCTTGTGATTTTTAGACTGACTGAATCACATGTTGAATGCTGAAAAGTCTCACTTTATTTTGATGCTATTGTTGAATTTTCAATACTGATTCAGAAATGTATTTCATTCAATTGTTGAAATGAAAATTTTCAGTTTAATTATGCAATCTTCTGAGAAATCAAAGACTTCTTTGAATGTATTCTTTATATTCTGAAAAATTGATATAATTTTCAAGCAGAATTGACTAAGTATAAGTTAAAATTAATCTGAAGATAAATTCAAGAAAAATCATTCATTCATCTTGATGCAGATTCTTGATTTCTGAATCATCAATGTTGTATGTGAAAAACATGAATTTAAAATAAAAAGTATGTAACAAAGACATATTTGAATAGTTTATAATAATAATATTGTGAATGTCAGAATTTGAATGTAAGCGAAAGATTCAGTTATGTAAAATGTCATGAACAGAAAAACAGTTTTCAAATAATGATGATGTGACTTGATGTAATTTAATGTTGAAGTGAATGTTGAATATTCAGTTCATTAAGATCTTCATCACAATTTTGCAAGTAATGTAAAAATTTTCATTCAAAAAATCAAATGCATCAATTGTTGATTTGATTACTTTATTGATTTTAAAAATAATTTTGATTTGAAAAATGACAGATTTGATGCTCTGATGTTCAGCTAAATTTGCTTTCTGCGTCATTTTCTCATCATCTGAAATGAGAATAATGCAATTGTCATTCTCAAGCTTCATTGTTTAAGATGTGTGATACATGATGTCAGTCACTGCATTTTTATCTATTGATGTTGCTTTGAACTTTTCTTTGAACATCATGATGAAATGTTTATTGAAAAATGTAAAGTAATGATGTAAAATGATGTTAAACTGTTGAATGTGAAGAAGTATCAGAATCATGTCTAAATGATACAATCAATGAAGATCAGAGTTGATAGTGCTTGATCTTTAGAAATAACTATAATTGAATATTAAGAATACAGAAGAAGATTGATACAAAAACTTCTATTTATGTAATGTTCAAAAACTGCATTAGACTCAAAAGAAATGTGTTTGTGACATGAAAAGAATGTGATGTAAATGAACAAGATGTTGATGAAAGAAAAGAATGTTGAGAAAGAAAAAAAGATTGAATCATATTTGAGTCAAATCTGAGTCAGATTTAGATCAGATCTCAGCTAGTCAATCTTGTATCAAGTCTTATCAATTTTGATACATTCATAACATTACTTCTTTCTTTGAAAATTCATGTTCATATGAATGTAGTTTATTCACTCACTTTTGTTGATAGTTATTTCGATATTTAGCGCGATTTGTTTGAATATAGCTTATGAAATTCATTCAAAACTTTCTCTGAGTCATTGAATTTATCAGAATTGTGTCTAAATGAGTCAATCAACGAAAGTCAGAATTGAATAATGCTTGATCTTTAGAAATAACTATAATTGAATATTAAGAATACAGAAAAAGATGAGTACAAAAACTTTTATTTAAGTAATATTCAGAGACTGTGCTAAGCTTAAAGAAAATGTGTTTATGACATAAGTAGAATGTGATGTAGAAAGAAAGATGATGTTGAACAAAGAGATGTTGATGAAAGAAAATAAAGACTGAGTCAGATCTGAGTTAAAGACATTGAATAATTCTATTTAGTTTTGATACACTTGTAACATTATTCTTCTCTTCAAAAATTCATGTTTGCATGAATATCACTTGTTTGCTTGCTTTCTTATTGAGTTATTTTGATACTAGCGTGACTTTCTTGAGTATAACATATGAAATTCATTCAAAACTTTCTTGAAGTCATTGAATTCATTTTTATCAACATAGTATCATTCATTGTTTTTATCTAGATCTTTTCATTTAATCTTGTACTGTATTTGATCTTGATAACATCTGAAGTTCAGAATATCATTTATCTTTCAATGTTCATCATCATCATCATCAATAATGATGAGTTTGAGAAGTTTTGCATGCTGTTCTGATAGAAAATCTTCTGAATATGATTGCAGTAGCTTCAAGCTGAACATCGAATGCAGATGCTTCATGCTGATTGATAGATGAAGATGATAGAAGATCTTTGCTTTGACAATGATCTGATATGATTTTAGTTGTTTGTCTTTTAAATCTTTGCAGAATCTCGTTGTCTTGATGTTTCTGAAAGATAGTTAAACTCAATCATCTACTTCATAGATGATGTTTCATTTATGTTTATTGATCTGAACTTCAATGATCAGCTTCATCTTTTTCAATTGTTGATGATCAAAGCTCAGTAATTCTTTCATTTAAATGACAATATCATCTGCTTTTCTAGCTTCAAGTCATTCATAAGTTATTTCATAATCAGTCATATTTGAATCAAAACTCATTCAAGAATGAAATTCTTTATTGAAGTAGAAAAAGATCATTGAGATAATTGAGAAGATATTGAAATTGTCGCTGAATTTCATCATAAATATTCATTTGACTCAGTTATTCTGCATGTAATTGCAGTAGATTCTAAGTTTGCATTCAACGTCTTGATTGACTCATTTCATCTGATCATCAATCTTCAAATGATAAATTGTGAATAGACTAGCTGGGATTCTCAGTCGCTTGCAAAGACTCTTTCACATAGTCGATATGAATTGAAAGTCTCTGTTCAAAACAATAAAACTGAGTAGATCATGCAGTTGATAGATGTTTCATAGCATGATTCAAACTGTTTCTTCAACTGAGATGTCATTGTCTTTTCAATGACAGAGAACATAATGACATTCTTTGATGAGACAACATATGATTATGCAGATGACATTATAGTCTTCTGACAAAGATAACTCAGTGATGAAGTTTATAACTATATTTTTTTAGTGTTTCTGTGAAATCAAGAAAGAATGATGAAGTTCATTGATGCTATTTCTAGAAGCTTTGCTTCGCTGATAAGCATGACAGTTTCAAATGTATCATTGAATAGTAACTCAATGATCTGATCAATAGTAGAAACGCTGAACTAAATCAATGATTCATTTATTGTCAAAATGAAAGATTGAAGATTGATTCTGCACTTTTTGTAGTAATTTCATGTGCATGTTCTTAAAGATTCACAGTAGATCTTTTTTAAATAGAACGTCGTCAATGATTTTGCAGTTCTTCAGTTTAGTGATATGAAATTTGAGCTTGTTCTCGTTCATAGCTTGTCTATATTCATCACAGAACTTATTCATTTAATTGATCATACATACTTGCTGATAAAGATTTGCTTTCAATTCAATGAGTAGAACATCAACTCTATCGAAGATCAGAATAGTCTGAAAACGATCTTCAAGTTGTTGAGCTGATTCAGAAACGTTCGTTAAAAACATTTGAGTTAAAACATTGACTTTAATATTTATTTTGTCTGATCTAAAGATGATCTGAAAGTTGAACTTCAACAGAATGTTCAGATAGTTGACTTGTCATCGACTCAACTGTTTATTTTTCATGAAGATCTTCAAAGCTTGATGATCGATGAATATCTGAATGAGTAGTTCAGTGCACTTCAGCTTGAATCATCAGTGTTTGAAGCATCGAATAATGACTAGCAATTTCTTGTCATAAATGTGATAATTGATTTCAGCGAGAATCATGCTTTTACTGTAGAAGATCATCGAATGAAGAACTTTCTCATCATCATACTGAAATAGTATTTCATCTTTTACATAGTTCGAAGCATTGATTTTCAGAATAGCTTGTTGTTTGAAATTAAAGTGACGAAGTATTGAGATTGAGTTGACTTGTTTCTTTAGATTGTCAAAGACTTGAACACAAATCTCATTTCAAACAAAAGACATGTTCTTTCTTGTCAGTTGAATGAATGATTTCACTAGCTTCAAGAAGTTCTTAATGAAATGATGATAGAAGTTAACAAATTTCACGAAGTTCTGAATTTCTTTTAGATTGATTGAAGTGATTCAGCTGATTATGACTGTCACTTTGCTGAAATTCATATGAAGATTTAGTTCTGATACAATAACTTTTAGAAAGACAGTTTTTTCTACATTGAATTTGCATTTTTGAATATTCATCTGCAGTTCAGCTTCACGTAGTCAACTTAATACTAGTTTGACGTGATCTTTATGTTTCTTTCTCATTTTGCTATAAATGAGAATGTCATCTAGATAGACTTGACAAAAGTCGTTCAGAAAGTTTCATAAAACATCATTCATATATTACTGAAAGAAGATCAATTCATTAATCAGTTTAAATGATAGCATCTTGTATTTATATGCTTCTAAAGCAGTGATAAAGATGATATAATTCTCATTATTAAGATGCATTTGAAGTTTGTTGAATGCTGATATGATGTTCAATCTAATCAGATGCTTGCAATTTACTATTTTATCAATGATCTCGTTTGTTAGAAATCAGCATAGAGTGAGTCAATATGAGTGTCATTTAACTAGAAGATAAATGCTAAGAAAGAAAGATAGCTACAGAAAAGAAGCTGACTACATATGTGTGTTTCTCAGTCGACGCTAGACTCAATAGAGACTAGTCAAGATGACGAAGCGAGAATAAATCTGACAAGACTAGAAGATTGAGTCTGACAAGACTAGAATCATGACATTACTCTCTTTCTTCGACGATTCATGTTTGCATGAATGTATTTTCTGTTCGATTCAATTGATTGTTCAATCATGATTTCACAGACTCAAACTCATTAAATTCTGATTAACTGAATAGTTTAAAGCGCTTTTAGCGCGATTTGTTCGAATATTGAATATGAAAATCATCAACTATCTTCTGAGTGTTCATAAATTCATCATCATCAGCGTTGTATCAATTGAGATCATTGTCATAGTCATTTCATTTGACTCTATACTGAAGTCGTCTTCGATATCGACGAAAATTCAATATATCGTCGATTTCTCATTCGTCTTCATCGTTTATCACTATTGAATCTGAAGATTCGTTCTTTTGATCAGACAAGAAGTCGTCGACGACAGAGCGAAGCAGATCAGAATGAAATACATCATGAACATGCATAGACTCTGATAATTTCAGTTTATATGAAGAGTCGACAAGATCTAGATTGATGAAAGAATCGAGCATTTTGTCATTTAGCTTCTTGAAAGATCTCGCTGTAACGATGTTTCTTTCATTCAAAAACATCTTTGATTTGATCTTGTAATCAACTTCTTTTCTATGCTTATTGACTTGTTTCATCATTTGTTCTCGTGTTTTGACTAGCGACTCGCAAGCAAACTTCAATGTTTTGTTCATATGTTCAGATATATTCTCGACTTTAGTTGTCTGCAAGCGTTCACGAGAACTTTCATATTTGCTGACATTGAGTTCAAAGCTCATACGAGAATGAAAGTCTTTGTTTAGAAAGAAAGAAGTCGAGAAGATGACTGAGAACAGAGCATTATTGTCGACGAACTCGATCATGAGTAGTAGCTTAGTTCAGTCATTCTGCATGTATGAACAAAAGAATCAAAGATATCTTTTGACGTTCTGATTGACTTGTTCACTTTGATCGTCGATTTAAGAGTGATAGACAGTGAATAATCAAAGATTAATGCTCAGTCTTTTGCAAAGAAACTTTCATAGAATGAAGGTAAATTGAAGATCTCGATTTGAAACAATGAAATTGAATAAATCGTGTATTCAATATATTCACTGAAGCATTAGCTCAGCTGTTTTTTCTGCTGTGATTTCTTCATCATCAGTAGAACAAGAGATATAATGTTGTTTCTTTGTCAGTCTACATATCACTGTTAATATGACATTTTTGCCTTTCAAAAGAGATAAGTCGATGATGAAATTCATGACTATGTTCTTTCATCACTGTTCGAATATGAGTAGAGAATGTAGTAGTTCATTGAATTTATTTCGAGAAGTCTTTGATCGCTGACAAATGTAGCAGTTTTGAATATATCGATCTATTGTCTTTCACATTGAAGATCAATAGTAGTATCTTCTTATGATCTTCATCGTTCTGAGAATTTCAAGATGATCAATAGAAGATTGATCGTGAACTTCTTGAATTAGCTTCATTTGAAGATGCTCATCGAAGAAAACTCATAGAAGATCACTTCGATATAGTATTTCGTTCTGAACTCGACAATTTCTTAATTTAGTATCTTCGTATTGAGCTTCATCTTTTAATACGACTTCATGAAGTAGAATACAATTCTCGTTGATTCTGTTAGCTTCTAGAATTAATCAATAAATTGATTCATCATTCTCTTTCTCTTCTAGATCAGCAATTTTCATTCGATTCAACGTGAGAATTGTAGTTCGCTGATAGCAACATCGTTCATTCTCGAGACTTCTAGAAACTGAATTGACTCGACGAGTCAATGCATTGACTTTGATGTTTTATTTGTCTGAACGATACATGATTTTGAAGTTGAAGTCGACGAGCTTTTGTACTCAGCGCATTTAACGTCTACTTAGCTCTTTATCTTTCATTAATGACGTTAAAGCTTGATGATCAGTGAACATCTTGATGAGTAGCTCAGTCAATTTCAGCTCAGATCATCAATGCTTGAAGACACGAATGATTGCTAGTAGTTTCTTGTCATAGATCTCGTAATTGCACTCAGCGAGACTCAGATTCTTGCTGTAGTAAATCATTGAATGCAATGTTTCTTCGTCATCATACTGAGAAAGTATGTCATTGTTGACGTAGTTGAATGAGTCTGTTTCAAGAATAGTCTTTCTATTCTGATCAAAATGACGAAGAATAGAGACTTCAGTCATTCGTTTCTTCATATGATCAAAGATCGTTTGACAAGCTTGATTTCATTCAAATATCATCTCTTTTTGAGTTAGTTGAATCAGAAGATGAACAATCTTCGAAAAGTTCTTTATAAAACGTCGATAGAAATTGCAGAAGTCGACGAAGAACTGCATCTGAGTGAGGTTTGTAGAAGTAGATCATTCGACTACTGCTTGTACTTTTCTGAGATTCATCTTTAGTTCTTCGATGAATAGCAATAGTTTCAGAAAGAAGATCTTCTGAACATGAAACTTGCATTTGTTTATATTCATCTGAAGATCGATCTCTCGTAGTTTATGTAGAACTAGTCGTACGTGTTTCTTATGTTTCTTCAGTGTTTTGCTGTAGATGATAATGTCATCTAGATAGATCTGACAAAACTGATGAAGATAGTCAAATAGCACGTCGTTCATATAGTGTTGATAGAAAGTCGAGTCGTTGATTAATTTGAAAGACATCACGTGATATTTGTAGAAATCAAAAGAGATAATAAAGATAGTCAAATCTTCGCTTCTTGAATGCATGCGTAGTTTGTTGAAGACGACTATTATATTCAATCGAGTCAGATACTTGCTATCTTGAATACGAGCGAGAGTTTCGTCTATTAAAAGTAGAGAGTAGCGATTTCGTTTGATCAAAGCATTGAGCTTTCTATAATCGACGCAGAAACGCAGACTATCGTCTTTCTTTTCGATGAATAGTATGAGCGAAGCGTATGAGATCGAGCTAGAAGATATAAAACTCTTATTCAGATGTTCAATCAGATAATTCTTCATCTTTTGAAGCTTGTAATCAGACATATGATAGAGACGACTTCAAGAAGATGTTTTCTCGTCGATCAACTCAATTTTATGATCGTAGAGACAATGAGAGAGTAGTTGATCAGTCATCGCTCGATCAAACACGTCTAGATAGTCATGATATTTCAAAGAAAGCTTAGCTTTGACTTCTTTCAAGATTTCTTCGTGTGAAAGCTCTTGTAGATTTACATCTTCGAGTTTATTTCTAGCTGTTTTTAGAAGTCGATCAATTTTCGTGACGATGATCGCGAAAGTAGTCACATTCAATCATTTGACTAGTGATCTATATGCTGCAGTCTCTATCATTGCTATGTTCATTGAATCGAAAGACGAAGCGAAGTTGATTAAACTAGATGATTTCATGATTCTACTGAATGAAGATGACTTCTCGCTGAGTTGAGTGACAACAGAAGAGATAAATTTCTTTAGTATTTGAGTAGAGATTGAACTCTTCTGTTCTATCGCAATTTTCTTGCTCGAAAGAACAGTTGAATGAGCTTTGATAGAAGCTTTGATATGAGCTTCGAAACTAGAAAATTGAAGACGATTGTTTCTCATATCAATAGTCATCTCGATCTTGTTCATTCATGTTTTTTCGAGAATCATCTGATGTTGATCTAATCGAGTGATTAGCATAAAGATGAAACGTTTCATATGATCTTGAACAGTTAGATTCAAATAAATTGCATGAGTAATGAGCTTTTTTGCATAATGATCATCGAATTCTCTTATTGATTTGAACTTAATTAAAGGTAAAGATTTGATTTGCAAATGATCACAAACATTCTGCGCGATTAATTCATCAATGAACGAATAGTCAGCTGCTTCAATGTCAATCAATGACTTTAATGAGTAACTAATTTCATTGCTAGATAGTATACATTCAATAGTCAAAGATTTCGAAGCAAAGAGATCATTTGAGCTGCTTGTTGTTGAAGAAATTAACACATCTTTCATCATGTCTTTGATGAAAGTCACTAGTTTTTTGTCTCATCTTTCGATTTCTCTGTAAATAATTTCTTCTCTTCTTTCGACATGATGATCTCATTGAGATGAGAAATGAATGCATGAGATGTCGAAGTACTAGTCTTCAGCTGAGAGCAGTTCTTTGAAAGATGATTCGATACTTTGCAGTTGAAGCAGATGATTGACATTCTTGATCATTCAGATTCAAGAATGAAAAAAGTAGTGAGTTGAACATAGCTAGTAATTGAGACTGATGTTGATGTCGACGAAGAAACGAAACGTTTTTTCGAAGCTGCTATCGATTTGACTGTTCGTTGCTCGTCACGTAACTGATAATTGACTTGTTGTTTGTTATTCACATCTTGAAGAAAGATCTTGAGCTTATCAAGCGAGCTAAACTTTATGAGACAAACTGACAACGCGTTCTGAAGACAATTATTGATTTTATTCTGAATGTCGTTCATCAGAATGATATCGTTGTAGTTCAGAAAGCTGAATATTCTAGTGAATTCTGAATAGAAGAAGTTGAAGAGCTTGTTGAGCTGCTTCAGAGCAACATATTTGCAATGACACTTTCGAATCAGATTCTGATCTTCATAAATTTCTTTCAGATGTTTCAGTAGCTCTGATAGTGATTGATAGAGTGAGAAAGCATCAACACGACGCTTTGCATAAATTTGCTGATCAGCATCATCTTCTAGTCTGAAAATCACATAGACAATACAAATCTTTTCAGTAAAATAATGATTTGCGTTGTCATCAAGCTTATCAGCTATTTTGATGTTTCATGTCTCTCAGATAGAGTCATCTGTTTCGATGAAAATGAGTGAATTCAAAAGCTTAATGAACTTGTGATGATTGTTTTCGTTATTGAATAGAGTGAATGACTCTCGTGAGCTTCGAGAGCGTTGATCGACTTCAGAAATCGATGAGATCTCTTTCTGATTGACTCGATGCTCGACTGACTGAGTCTCTTGACGAGACATAGATCGATCAGCTTGACGTTGTTTCGCTCTGAAGTTCAATCGCTCGTCTTGTAGCTGATGAATCTTTTTCTCTAGCTCATCGTTCTTATCAAAAGCGACTTCTAGTTGTTTCGCTCTCTTTTTGTGATCTTCTTGTACAAGAAGTCAGTGTTCATTGAGTTGTAGAGTCAAGTCATGCTGACTTCGAAGCTCGTTTAGCATATTGATGACTTCGTTGAATTGATTGCTGACTCAATGAAACAATTGTTCTTCGATGTTTATGTTTCATGCAATGACAGCTTTCTCAACTTCGACTGAAGCATCGATGAGTAGAAGTGAAACTTTTCTATTGACAGTGCTTTTGAGCAGACGATTTGTTCGAGACTCAACTGACTCAACGTCACGTGTCATGATGAGAGAAGATAGAAGTTGTTGAGATAAGAATAGATGTTTTTTGATGAGTGAAAATTCAAAGAATCTCTTGTGAATTTCAGGTAATAATTGAATGCTTTATTTGAAGAATTTCTTGCGAATAGACTGATGAAAATGAGTGTAGAATCAAAGAATTTCTTGCAAATTTTTCTTACTGAATAGATTGTTTCATATCATCTATTCGTCAATAGCAGAGTAGTAGATGATGAGCATTTATCTAATGTTAAAGATCAGCATAAAGCGAGTCAATATGAATGTCATTTAACTAGAAGATAAATGTTAAGAAAGAAAGATAGCTACAGAAAAGAAGCTGACTACATATGTGTGTTTCTCAGTCGACGCTAGACTCAATAGAAACTAGTCAAGATGATGAAGCAAGAATAAATCTGACAAGACTAGAAAACTGAGTCTGACAAGACTAGAATCATGACATTGTTTATCAACGATAGAAAATATCTATTTCTTTTGAAAATGACATTTAACTTTTGATAATTCACGCAGAATCAAAGATTTTCATTTGCTTTAAAAGCAAATAGAACAGAGAAGAAATAGAGAGTCTGATTAAAAGTGTTGAATTTCTTTGACAAATTCTCATTTAAGTACTTCTTTACTTTTAGAAGTTTGACAAAGAACATTCAATAAACTTGACAGTGAGAAAATGTTGAATTATTGATGAGTTCAATTTTATGATCATAAAAGCAATGAGAAGATAGTTTATTCAATTGAGTTCGATCAAAAACATCTAGAAACTCATGATATTTTGATGACAGCTTCGTCTTAATATCTTTCAAATTCTGAGTCATTTCATTGATTGAAAAAATGTTTAAAGCGTTCAAATTGCACTGAGTATTATACGCGATTTTTCTATTGATGTTTATCATGAATAAAGCGAAGACTTTGATCTTGTTCTTCTTTGAATGATTCAACAGTGTTTTGAATGAAGTTGCATTTATGCTTCAAATCGAGAATAACTTTTCTTGAATGAATCATTTGAGCATCATAAAGATTTTAGTCTGAATGATTGAAGAAAGCGAAGATGATCATGATCAATTTGAGTGCTTTAAATTGAGAGAAATTGAAAAAATCAAAATAGAAGTATTTAATTGATTTGAAAAAACAATGACGTCATTTTGCATATTCAATAATATTTCGTTTTTGTTCATTCAGAGCTTACTCAATATGACTTCATGATGATTGATATCAGCTATCAGCATTGATACAGTCAATTTCTTATGACTTTCGATGATGAGATTGAGTAGAATTTTATGAGTGATGATCTTTTTAAATATCTTCTCATCATAATCTCTTATTAACTTCTCTTTTGTCAATGATATAGATTGAATTTCTAGTTTCTCACATACTTTATTGACTAGATTAACATGTATGAGCATATGAGTGACTGAATCACTGTCTATCAGAGAACAAAGATTAAAAGATCGATTTTGAGAGTTGAGAAAGATGTTAATTAGAAATAACTTTTCAAAGTAATTCTCTTCTGATAGAATTTCATCTAGTTTACACAAAGATATAATCTCTATTTCTTTGATGATTTTTGAAAAAATGACTAGTTTTTTGAATTTGAATTCAAATTGAAATCGAACTCAAAATGATTGTATTCATTATTCACTGCATTAATTCTAGTAGATCAATCAGAGCACTCTTTAGAGCTATGATCTGATTTATGACATATGAAATAGATTTCAACTAGAACATCTGCTTTTTTGACATTAGTTAAAATTGCATCACACAACTTTAGATGATCAGATTTTGAATGATCGACTGATTAAGTAATAACAGTTTTATGAAAGATGATCTTTAATAAATCATTGATGTATTTGATGAAATTGACTTTGTTCTTGATTTCTTGAATGATTCATTGATCATTATTCAAATGAATCAGATAGAAATGAATCTCTTTGAGAGAATCAGATTGAACTAATTGATCTATTCAAATGAATCAAAGACGAAGATTTATTTTATCTTTCAGATCGATGATCAGTTGCTTTTCGTGATACTTCAGATAGAAAAATAATCGTTGAAACTGAGTGTAGAACTCACTGAACTTCTTTGATTCTTGAATCAAGTTGTAGTATTCTTTATGAAAGTTGACTTTCTTATCTGAATCATTGAACAACTCAGTCAGTTCTTTCAAAAGATCATTGATGATCTTATAGAGATTGACACAGTCATGTTTGCATCTAGATTGAGTGACATCAGCTGTGTCATCAAATAATCTGAAATGTACATAACTCAGTTTGATTCATTCATTTGAAAAGAGATTGACGTTAATCTCTAGTTTATTCTGAATTTTGTTGTATCAGTTTTTTCAAGTAAAATTCTTTTTATCAGTAAATCAGAAAAAATCAGATATTTTCTGAAATCTAGAACGCTTAAAGTAAATGAAATCAGAAGAAATGATTTCTTTAGTTTGAAGTCTAGTCTTCAACTCTTTGATTTCATTGTTTCATTGTTTACTCAGCTCATTAAGTTGATCTGTTTCTCTGTCAAGAATCATGCATTGAGTCTTTCAGTTTTCAATAGAAACAGAAAGTATTACTGTTTCAACAAATGACTCGTCGTCTTCATTAATGAATGATTCAGCACTAGAGAGTTTCGATGAATCAGTCTCAGAAATTTGAGAAAAGTGACTTTGAAATTCTTTGAAACGTTCTTCAATAGATGAACATTTTGACATGATGAAATTTGAAGAAAGAACAAGATTGAGTGAATGATGATGCTTGACAGTATTAATGAAGATGTATGATCAAGTGTTTAATTTTCAGAAAAGAATGTTGTTGATTAAAAGAATATTTTTGATTTGTGAGTTTTTGAGTGATTTTTAAGCAATTCACGAAGATTCTTTATCGTCAATTCTCTTAATCAAGTTGAACAGCTTATTTTCACTCATTTATTTCATGAGAATGAGTTGATTCTCTTGATCGAGTGAACTTTGCATACTTAATGAGTGATAAGTTGTTTAATGATTCAAACAGTCTCGTTGTTGATTCTATCAAACTTTTTAATGTTGTTCAATCTTTTGATTACATCAATCATCAAATAAACGAATTTCTTTAGACTCATTCTGTCTGTACAAGTATGTTGAATGAGTAATGAGATCAGTATCATGTGATTAACGAATTTTACAATATAATGTCAGAATCGTGTTTAAATGAGTCAATCAGCAAAAGTCAGAGTTGAATAGTGCTTGATCTTTAGAAATAGCTATAACTGAATATTAAGAATATAGAAGAAGATGAGTACAAGAACTTTTATTTAAGTAATATTCAAAGACTGTGCTAAGCTTAAAAAGAATGTGTTTATGACATGAGTAGAATGTGATGTAGAAAGAAAGATGATGTTGAACAAAGAGATGTTGATGAAAGAAAATAGAAACTGAGTCAGATCTGAGCTAAAGACACTGACTAGCTTTATTCAATCTTGATATGCTTGTAACATTTAATGACACAGATTATTTTAACTCAACTGATTCATAAGCTTTTTGAAAAGAGAAAAAAGTTTGTGATTCTTTAACAATCAACGATTATATGTTCTTGTTGATTTTATTGATTGAGTGAATCAATGTTATTGAATGAGCGATAGATTCTCTAGCAATTCAACAGTCTTGTCGTTGATTTTATTAACTCTCTGATGTTGTTTTGTCTTTCAAAATCATCAATCATCAAATAAATAAATTTCTTTAAACTTGTTTCATTGTTCATCGAGTGTCTTGAATGAATATTAATACTCATATCATAGAGTTAACGAATTCTTAGTTTAATGTTGAAATCATGTCTAGAATTTAATCACACTGCAGTGAAATAGTGTGTAGCTGAATAAAATGTTTGATCAATAGAGATAATTCTAACTAGAAAACTAAGAATACAGAAGAAAGAAGACAGTTTTGAGCTGTATCTATAGTAAAACAAACAAAGAAACGAAGTAGTTGATTTGTTAAAGCTCAAATAAATGAAATGTTTCAGCATATTTCAATTCAAAACATCGCTGTTTCTTATTCACATATTGAAATCTTTAAAGTTTATTGACTAGATTCTATTCAATGTTGACATGCTTTGTAACAATGAGAAGTTAAGAGAAATTGAAAGAGCAATAAATAAACAACAATTGTTATTCACTCTGATTTACACTTTATCATCTCAATCACATCATTTACTTGAAAGATAAACAATGTTTATGTGCTATTTACACGTCATCATTGCTGTCATCTACATCAACTACACATCACATATACTATCTATAATGTCATCTACACGCATTATAATCAAAGATGAATCATCATTCAATTGAAAGTTTCTTTTTTTCTTGTTTTCTTACAAAGATTTGAAGATTTTTATTGAGAGCTTCTAGAGTGAATCAATAAGTGTGCATCATTATTTATCAGAGTAAACAAAGACATTAATTATTGAGATTGAGAATGAACTCACTTAAAAGAGAAGACAATTGTCATGATGAATTGACACATATATGTCGTGCTTGACTTGACAATGCTTGATAAACTCTTTATAGTCGACGAGTTCTCTTGAATTATCAAGAACTTCTTAATAATTAGCTTTATCATAATATATACTCATTTTGTGCCTGCTTAAAATATCACATTATCATATTATTCTTATAGATTTCATCTATTCATTTAATAAGTTCAATCATCACAGCAAGTTTTGACTTGACTCGAGATCAATATCAAGTTGAGTCATGAGATTCAACTTAAGTATTCAAGTTGAGTCAGAAGATTCGACTTAAGTACTCAAGTTGAGTCAGAATGTAAATATGAAAACTCAACTTAATGATCAGTTTAACAAAAGTGAGCAAATGAATTACATTCATGCAAACATGAATTTTTGAAGAAGAGAATAATGTTACGAGCGTATCAAGACTAATCAGCGAGCTAGTCAGATTTGACTCAAATATAACTCAGATATAACTCAAATATGATTCAATCTCTTTTTTCTTTCTCAACACTCTTTTCTTTCATCAACATAAATTGATCATTAAGTTGAGTTTTGAGTTGACATTTTGAATTCAACTTGATTCAAAGTTGAGTTGTTCACATTTTCAACTTAACTCAAGTTAAGTTAAGCATATTTTCAACTCAACTTGACTCGATTTAATTAAAAATCGAGTCAACTCAACTTAATTCATCAAGAACTTAAGCTTGACATCAAGAAAGTTAAATATAGAAAATTTTTCAATTTTTGACTTTTGCATTATCTTTTGCATTATCTTTTTGCATTATCTTTTGATAGAAAGTCATGAAAAGAAACATGAAGAAAAACATGAAGAGAAATATGAAGAAAAACATAAAGAAAAACATAAAGAAAAAACATGAAGATCGTTTGACTTTGATAAAGAGTCATGATGAGAAAACATGATAAAAAGTTATGAAGAAAATCATGAAGATTGTTTGATTAAGCTATTTACATTTATCTAATATCTTGTTAAGTTGAGTTGAGTTTTTAAGTTGAATTATCGAGTTAAGCTTCTTAATTCAACTTGAGTTCTCAGATTCAACTTCTCAATTCAACTCAATATTTTTTCAAAAAAATTTCAACTCAATTTGATACTTTTTAAGTCGAGTACTTGACTTGAACTTAAATACTCGACTTGACGTGATTAATCTACATCAACATCTTGTTCATCTACATCACATTCTTTTCATGTCACAAATACATCTCTTTTAAGTTTAACACAGTTTCTGAACATTACATAAATAAAAGCTTTTGTATCAATCTTCTTCTGTATTCTTAATATTTAATTATAACTATTTTTAAAGATCAAGTACTATCAATTCTGATCTTCATTGATTGTATCATTTAAACATAATTCTGACATTTTTCAGCTGCAGCTTTTGTACATTAAATGACTTAAACTTACGTGTGTTGTTTAAATGATCTTTCATACATGTTGCAATCATGAGTTTCTTCTTCAATTTCATCTGATTGATTATAAAGATTGCAATAAAAATCACATCATCATTTTCTGATGCAGTTTTAAATACTGTCTTGAATTGAAAAGACTCATTTAATATTCAAATGCATAAATTTGAAATTAAAAAATTCAAACATAAGTATTTAATAAATGCATTGAATAAGTTTACTCATTGCAATGCATATGACATCTTTCTTTGCACATCAGACGCAGCATTGATACATCACTTTTTCATGAAACTCAACATTGCAGCTTTGCATCGTCTCTTCATCATGAAATCTACATGCACATTTAATGCACATTACTCTGTTTGATATCTCAGAAGCATTAACACTTCTTTTACTAATTTTCATGACTGAAAGTTGAAAAGAAACAGTAACAACATTTAAATGTTGAGTACATGACTTATTGTTCTTTTATTACTAGAAGTTCAAGACGAGTCAAGCAAGAACTTTAATGTTAAGAAAGCATCAAAACTCATTTTGTTGCTCATTTCTTCATTGAAGATGTTCAGATTATCATCAAAATCAACAGATGTAATGAGTTTTAAAACAGAAAATAACGTTGCATGATTGCAAGAATGTCAAGAAGTAAACTTCTTTGCAACAATTTATGATTGTTAAATTGCAGTCTCGATCAAAGAAATTCAGAATAAACATTGCATATCTTGCTTATGTCATCAGCTTTATTATCAACTTTGTCATCAGCTTTGTCATTAACTTTGTTGATTTTTCACGTCTTTGAAATCATTAAAAATTGAGCGCGCGTCATTTTAATACTTGAAACAAAGTTTTTCAAGTAAATACTAATGTAATTATTTATACAAGCAATTTTTTATCAAAGTTGTGAAAAAGAACTTTGATATAAAATGAAGATGAGATGAAAAGAAAATGAAGATTGAGAGAAATTAAAAAAACGATAAACAAAACAATGATCATTATTCACTTTTGTTTATATTTTATCATTTCTGTCATGATTTTAACATGTGTTACTTGAAAAGATGTTGAAAAAAAAGATGTTAAATCACTTAAATGATGTTGAACAATATTATAAATGATAATAAATGTGAGATTATCAATGATGTTATGAAAGTTCTTCGATATGAATAATACTCAGCGTTCATGAAATATAAAAATCTCTGAATGATCTCTTTCTTTTCTTTCTTCTTCATGCAACATCTTGTATTTAAAATCTAGTTATTAGAATTTCATTCTGATTTCATTCAGCTCTCAGTTCGTGACATTACGTTGCATTTACACTACATCATGAGTTAATTTGAGAATATCAGCAACACTTTATTGTCAACATCTTTAACTTCAATCAATAAACTCATCACTGTCACTCAGTTTTGAACTCACGTCAACAATGTTTTTAAAGCATGATACACTTTTCTGATTGAATTTCAAACTTGATTCAACGACATCATCACTCAATATATCAACTGAGTTTCAGTCTGTTAACAAGAACATGAACAAACTCAGATCAAACTTAAGCAGTCTCAGATCAATAATGAAATCTTGTCAGAAATAATTCAAGAATTCAAGAGCATAAGCAGAATCAATATTAAATCAGAGAAATATTTAAATTCAAAACTTTATATTGAAGAGCAAGAGAACAAGCTAAATCAGTTCATTTTCAAGCTGATCAGCAAGCTGAAGTTGAATACAAATTGTTATTCAATCTTCAAGTTTCATCTTCTGTATGAATACAGTCACTTATTGAAAAACATTGTCACTCAAACGTTGTTGCATATGACTGCTCAGCATGATAAGCTAATCATGATTGAGCAATTAATTGTCTTGTTAAGACAAGTCTTCAATGATTCAGATAAGCAAGAAATCGCTCAACGATTTATTTCAGCTCTAAGAATGCAAAATTGCATTTTCATTAAATATTTGTTCAATTTTCAGCAGCACATTGATGCAATTGAATATGACGTCGTAACTTAAAAATTCAATCTGAAGAATGAACTATTCAATGAACTCAAAACTTTATTGATTCAGATGAATGTCAGCAGTCTGAACTATGAGCAGTTGATTATCAAATGTCAGCAATTGAATAGTCGATATCATGTCACAGTACAGAATCTTCTCAAGTCAAAAGCAGTAATTCATTCTATCTTTATGATCTTTACAGTTTTCGCGTATCTCGTCAAATATGCAACACTCTCGACAGACTCAAAAGTTACAATCTCAAGCTTAAGAGACTTCATGAACTTATTAATCATCAACATGAAGAAACGAGACTCATTGATTCTTAAAAAGCATCAGCATTGCATGATCAATCATCTGTGTATATACTGTAATAAGTCTGAGCATCAGACTGCAATCTGCAATTCAAAGCTCAAGATTCAGCTACAAGTCATCTTATTATTCATCTTTGCAATCTTTATCAACAATCTCACTTTCAATACTTTTTTCATCTTGAAAAAAGTCTAGTCTTTGCATACAGTCACTTGCAGAGACAATTGAATAGTCTGAAAATCTCTGCACTCTCAGTTAACTCAATTTATTGATTAGAAAAGAAGATGAACAATGATCATCTTGTGCTCTCAAATAATCTAGAAAGCAATAAAATCAATGTCAATCTTTCTGTTTTGATTGACATTGACATCATCAATTATGCATTTATTGATGATTCTTTTGTGCAAAGATACTCTTTGCTCTGTTTTTCTTTGTCTGAAATCTGTATTCTTCAGAAATTTGATGATCAATCAGTTGTATTTAATTCAATCACTCATTACACTCTTGTCAAACTTTAAGTTTCAAGCAAGAAGCTTAAAGAAACTCTTTTTTATGTCACTTAACTTTCACAATTTTCAGTTGTTTTAAATCTGCTCTGATTAAAAAGTCATAAAGCAATTATAAATTTGCATCATAATCAACTCATCTTTGAATCTCAAGTCAACTCAAAACTTGTACTTGAAACTCTCTTGAACATCTCAATCTTGACTATGTCAGTATCAATCTTTTTGACATCTTTGTTCTTGAAACATCTGAAGATCTACGCTATAGATAGTGCTTCATTTTTGCGACTCGTTAGAAAAAAGAATCATGATTTGTTTATCATATTCATGAAAAATATCAACAAAGCTCTGAAAATCACATCTTTTGTTGACTTTGTCACGTTATTGTTTCTTGAATATCATGATTTTTTAAATGTTTTCTCTTGCAAATTGATGAACATTTTATCTGAACAACGTTTTTATGATCATAAAATTCAGCTGCAGAAGAGCAAAATTTTTATCTTCAAATCTTTATATGACATGTTTCAAAATGAGCTTCAAATACTAAAGAAGTATTTGAAGAATAATTTGATCAAAGACTTTATTCAAGTCAGCTCTTTTCTTGTGATCTCTTTGATACTTTTTGTTAAAAAATCAAGCGAAAAACTCAGATTTTGCGTAAATTATCAAGATCTGAACATCATGATAATTAAGAATCAATACTCATTATCTTTCATTCAAGAAACTCTGAATTGACTGACTAAAATCAAGTACTACATTAAGTTAGATATCATTGCAGTCTTTAATAAATTGCAAATGACTTATGAGAATGAGTGAAAGATCGCTTTTCAAACACGTTATGACTTATACGAGTATAACGTTTTGCTCTTCAAACTCACAAATGAATCATCATCATTTCAGAATTTCATTAATGATATTCTGCATGACTTTTTGAATGTTTTCTGCATTGCATACATGAATGATATTTTAATCTATAGCAACAGCAAAAAGAAGCATACTCAGCATGTTTATCAGATACTGAAGCGACTTAAAGTTGTTGAACTACAGATAGATATTGAGAAATGCAAATTTTCAATTATCAAGATTAAGTATTTGAGTCTAATAATCATCATTCACGAAATCAAAATGAACTCTGAAAAGATCAATGTCATCATGAATTGAACTGCATTTCAAGACATCAAAGATGTTCAAAGCTTTCTGAGTTTCATCAACTTCTATAAATGATTTATTAAGAAGTTTTTTAAGCTGATTGACTCATTAACTGTCTTAATCAAAAAAAATCAGTCATTTAATTGAATTCAGAAATGTCAATTCATCTTCAATCAACTCAAATAAACATTCATTACTGTCTTTATCTTAATGCACTATAATTCAAATCTACTTGTGACTGTGAAAATTGATGTCTTTGACTATGTTGTGATTGAAATCATGTCTCAACAAGATGATAATGAGCAGTTAAGATTTATGATTTATTTCTCTTTTAAAATGTTACTTGCAGAATGCAACTACGAGATTTATGATAAGAAATTTTTAGCTATAATCAGAGCTTTTGAGAAATGAAGACTTGAACTGTGTCAGAATCATGTTTAAATGAGTTAATTAGCAAAAGTCAGAATTGAATAATGCTTGATCTTTAAAAATAGCTATAACTGAATATTAAGAATACAAAAGAAGATGAGTACAAAAGCTTCTATTTAAGTAATATTCAGAGACTGTGCTAAGCTTGAAGAGAATGTGTTTATGACATGAGTAGAATGTGATGTAGAAAGAAAGATGATGTTGAACAAAGAGATGTTGATGAAAGAAAATAGAGACTGAGTCAGATCTGAGCTAAAAACACTGACTAGTTTTATTCAGTCTTGATATGCTCGTAACAAATTGAAAGACACGTTAAATCTCGTTGAGATCATTTTCAATCACAAGAATCTAGAATATTTCATGTCAATTAAGCTGCTTAATCAAAGACAAGTCAGATGATCAGAATTTCTCTTTCGATTTAACTTTAAAATTGTGTATCATTTGAGTGAATTGAACACTCAAGTCGATGCATTTACATGTTGATCAAAAGATCTTCTCTTGAACGAGAGAAATAGTTGTTGAGAACATCAGTGACAAATCATGCTAAAATCAAAAAATCTGAAAATTCAAGTCTTAATCAATGTTCTCGATGATAGTAATTCTGAAGCACTTAAATCAAGTGACTTGAAGAGCGAATCAGTGATTTCTGAACAGTTTGAATCATCAGAGAAAATGTTTATGTCTGAAGCACTTGAATCAAGTGACTTGAAGAATGAATCAATGATTTCTGAACAGTCTGAATCATCAGAGAAAATGTTTATGTCTGAAGCACTTGAATCAAGTGACTTGAAGAATGAATCAATGATTTCTGAACAGTCTGAATCATCAGAGAAAATGTTTATGAATGAGCTAGAGAAACAACTCTTTGCAATCTATTTCAATGATGAATGAGTATAGATCATGATAATTGTGTTAAGAGATGATCAACGAAAGCTTAAATAATTTTCATTAGCAAAATGTATGCTGCAAAATGATCAAGTCTATTATAAAGATAAACTATTGATACTTGAAGATGAGAAACTGCAACTACGTCTGCTTCAGTTAAGTCATGACACGTCTATTGCAAGTCATTCAAAAAGAATCAAGATTTATGAAATATTCAATCATCATTATTACTGACTCAAAATGATCAAGACAGTAGCTCGCTTTGTACATAATTGTCATTTATGCTCTTGAGTGAAGATTTCTAAAGAAAAATATCAGAAAGCTTTAAAATCTCTTGATGTACTCAATCATTGCTGAAAAGACATAGTCATGAATTTCATTATGACAGTATTTAAAAGTAAGAATCTGAATGAAAATTCAACAATCAATATTCTGATAGTCGTGAACAAATTATTTAAACAAGTGCATTACAAGTCTATGAGTGAAATTACAGTTCTAGATACAGCTCAAATCTTTTATCATGCAATATGAAAATATTATGAATTATTTGATTCAATCATCTTGAATCATGAAACTTAGTTTATCAATTACTTTTGAGATGAACTTTGTATTTGATTGAAGATTCAAGCTCAATTGTCAACTGCGTTTCACTCAGAAATGAATGATTAAATCAAGAACATCAACAACGTTTTGAAACAATATCTTCAAGTCTTCGTGTTCTTTATGCAGAATGATTGAGCTGCATGACTGTCATCAGTTGAATTTGTCATCAACAATCACTTCTTTGAAAGCACTTAATGCACGTCGTTTCTAGCTAACTTCAAACAGCATTCACGAATGAAATTGAAATCAAAAAAGACTCAGAAGAATGTTATTAAACATTTAAAATGAATACATGTTGATCTGTTTGTTCAGAAAATGAATTGAATCAATGAAATTCTGCAAAAATAAATGATCTTAACTCAAGCATATCAGAAACAATTCACTAATGTTCATCAACAACATGCTCTCAAGTATGCAATTGATGATATGATTTGATTAAATGCTTGCAATTTGATGATTCATTAACTCAGCAAGAAGTTATTTAATAAATTTGAGAAATCTTTCAGAATCATCAAAATTGTTAGTTCTCATTCTTATCATCTAAAGTTGTTTAATGACTAATTCTGTTTCAATGTCTTTCATACTTATTTGCTTTATTTTGCAATCAATGATTTCTTATTTAAACAAATATTTTCTGCATCATTTTTAATAGTCTTCGTTGAAAGAGTGCTTAGCTGAAAGATGAACGAAATATTGAACTTTCAAGTAAAGAACTCTCAGCTAAAGTATTTAATTAAGTAAACTGAAATAGAAGAAAACAGTTGAGTAAAGTTTGCAAATGTGATGAATGTCATTGAAGTCATGAACATCTATCACACTTGAAATCTTGATCATTCAAGTAAGAATTCATGAATTGCTTACATGCAAGAAAGCAACAACTCTGAATATGAGTCAGAGAATTAAAAGTCTTGCAAAAGCTTCAACTTCAAAAAGAAAATCTATTGTCATGATTTTAGCATGTGTTACTTGAAAAAATGTTGAAAAAAGAGATGTTAAATCATTTAAATGATGTTGAACAATATTATAGATGATAATAAACGTAAGATTATCAGTGATGTTATAAGAATCTCTCGATATGAATGATACTCAGCGTTCATGAAGTATAAAAATCTCTGAATGATTTTTTTCTTTTCTTTATTTTTCATGCAATATCTTGTATTTAAAATCTAGTTATTAGAATTTCATTCTGATTTCATTCAGCTTTCAGTTCGTGACATTATATTTCTTGCTTCATTGATGATGAGAAGATCACAGCAGAAAAAACAGCTGAGTTAATGCTTCAATGAATATATCAAATACATGATTTATTTGATTTCATTGTTTCAAATCAAGACTCTCAATTTATCTTCATTTTATGAAAGTTGCTTTGCAAAAAACTAAACATTAATCTTTGATTCTTTATAGTCTATCACTTTCAGATCAATGATCAAAGTGAATGAGTCAATCAAAACATTAAAAGATATTTTTGATTCTTTTGTTTATACATGCAGAATGATTGAGCTAAGCTACTATTCATGATTGAGTTCATTGACAATAATGCTTTGTTCTCAATCATTTTCTTGATCTTTTTCTTTCTAAACAAAGACTTTCATTCTTGTATGAGCTTTGAACTTGATGTCATCAAATATGAAAGTTCTTATGAACGTTTGCAGATGACTAAAGTCGAGAATATATTTGAATATATGAACAAAACACTGAAGTTTGCTTGCAAGTCGCTAGTTAAAACATGAGAACAAATGATGAAACAAGTCAATAAACATAGAAAAAAAGTTAATTATGAGATCGTATCAAAGATGTTTCTGAATGAAAGAAACATTGTTACAGTGAGATCTTTCAAGAAGTTAGATGACAAAATGCTCAATTCTTTCATTAATTTAAATTTCATCAACTCTTCATATAAACTAAAATTATCAAAGTCTATGCATATTCATGATGTATTTCATTCTGATCTGCTTCGTTCTGTCATCAATGATCTCTTGTCTGATCAAAAGAATGAACTCTCAGATTTAATAGTAATAAATGATGAAAATGAGTGAAAAATTGATGATATATTGAATTCTCGTTGATATTGAAGATGACTTCAGTATAAAGTCAAATGAAATGACTATGATAATGATTTCAATTGATACAACGCTGATGATGATGAATTTATGAATGTTCAGAAAATCATTGATGATTTTCATATTTGATACTTGAACAAATTGTGCTAATCAACAATTTAATCAATCACAATTTAACAGATCTGAGTCTGTAAAATCATGATTGAACAATCAATCAAGTTGAGCAGAAAATACATTCATGCAAACATAAATCATCAAAGAGAAAAAGTAATGTCATGATTCTAGTCTTGTCAGACTCAGTCTTTTAATCTTGTCAAATTTATTCTCACTTCATCATCTTAACTAGTCTTTATTGAGTCTAGCATTGATTGAGAAATACACATATGTAATCAACTTCTTTTCTGTAGTTATTTTTCTTTCTTAGCATTTATCTTCTAGTTAAATGTTACGATTCTAGTCTTCGTTTATTCTTCGTCTAGTCTTCGCCTGATTTCATTCTAATCGAGTCTAGCGAGAATCTGATCTAGAGATGATATCATTGAGACTCTGCATCATATGTGTAAGACGTCAACTCAATCGAGTCTAGCACAGAGCTGAGAAACACACATATAAGAATTGAGTTCTTTTCTGTAGATACTTTTCTTTCTTAGCATTTATTTATTAGTTAAATGACATTTCTATGACTCGCTCTAGATCGATTTCTAACAGTAGATAAATGCTAATCAACTACTCTGCTATCGACGTGTAGACGATACGAAATAATCTACTTCTATTCAGAAAATTCGCAAGAGATTCTTCAAATTACTTTTATCAAAACACATCTTCAAATTTACTCAAATTTACTCAAATTTATCAAATCAACTACAATTAAATCTACTTTTACCTTTCTCACAATGACACACGACTCTGAATCAGTCGAGTCACGAACAGCTCGTCTGCTTAGAAGCACTGCTAATAGACGAGTTTTTCTTATCTTTGTCGATGCTTCAGCGAGATCTCAGAATGTCGCTATCTCATGAAACATCAATACAAGTCAACAACTTCGTCAATGAGTTATCGATCAGTCAGATGAGATCATCAAGATGCTGATCGAGCTAAGAGATCAACGAGACATGACTTTGAAACTCAACAAGCAATGAATCGATGTTCAAGTCGATCACATCAAGAGACTTGATGAGCTAGAGATCAATCAAATGACAATAAACACTCAAGAAGAGACTATCGTCGATCTACGAGAGAAAGTCTTGAGTCTAAAAAAGAAACAGCGTTCAGCGAATCAGCTTCGATCTCGTCAATCTACGAAACCTCTACTTCGTCAATCTATCGAGAATCATACTCGACGTGAGTCGTTCACTCTATTCGATAACGATCATCACAAGTTCTTCAAGTTTTCGAACTCATTTATATTCACTGATGAAGATGAATCAACATGAGACAGCTGAAGAATCAAGATGAACGACAAGCTTCAGACAAATGTCGATCACTTCGATAATGAGAATATCTGTATTGTCTATGTGATATCTAGACTAGAAGATGATGCTGCTGAGCATATCTTCGCTTGACGTCGTCATGACGCTTTGCATTCTTACATCTCGATCTACGAGCTATTTGAGCATCTGAAAGAAATATACGATGATCAGAATAAGAATCGAAAGTGTCGTCACGAGTACAACGCTCTGAGACAAGCAGAAAAGTCTTTCAATGTCTTCTATTTCGACTTTATGAAGCTATTCAGCTATCTAGAATACGACGATTGCACTCTGATGAACGATCTTCAGAATAAGATTAACAATCGCTTGCAGAATGCTTTATTGATTTGCTCGGAAGATTTTACCACTCTACATCGTCTCAAGAGCTTTCTTCAGAGTGTGAATAATAGACAGCGAGTCAATTATCAGCTTCGAAGCGAACGTCGTATGATCATCGTCAAAGTCATCGTCGCATCTGAAAAGCGCGCTACTTCTCTGTCAGCAGTGACGACTTCGATAATCAAATATGTCAAGTCGACTATCTTTTCTACATCTGAGTCAGTCAGATCGTCTATCGTTTGCTATATCTGCAAGATCTCGAGTCACTTGTCAAAGAACTGCTCTCAGAACAAGATCGACACTTCTGCTTCTTGAGCTTTCATTTCTCGTCTACATGAAATCGTCATTTCGAAGAATAAAGAGAATGAGAAAATGTCTTCTTTCGAAGATAGCGAGGCAAAAAACTAGAGACTTTCATCAAAGACGCGATGAAAGATGTGTTAATTTCTTCAACGATGAGCATGTCAGATGATTCTTTTGCTTCTGAATCTTTGATTACTGAATGTGTACTTTCTAGCAATGAAATTAGTTACTCATTGAAGTCATTGATAGACATCGAAGCTGCTGACTATTCGTTCATTGATGAAGTGATCGCGCAGATTGTTTGTGATCAGTTGCAAATTGAATCTCTAACTTTGATCAAAGCGAAGTCAATTCGAGAATTTGACAATCATTATGCTAAGAGATTCATTATTCATGTCATCTATTCAAACCTGACTGTTCAAGATCATACGATTGACACAGCTTCTATGTTGATCACTCGATTAGATCAACATCAAATGATTCTCGAAAAAACATGAATGAACAAAATCGATCTAGTAATTGATATGCGAATCGATTTTCTTCGATTTTCGAATTTCACTTCTAATCATAAATCGATTGTTCTACTCACAAGCAACAAGACAATCACGAAGCAGAAGAGTTTGACTTCTACTCATATACTGAAGAGATCTTTCACTACATCTCAACTCAGTCTGAAATCACTCTCTTTCAGTCAGTTCAATGAGAAGTCAGTTAAACTAATTGAACAGTTAAAATCGCGCGACGCGACTTTAACTAGCGTCAAAAATTCTAAATCAACGTTCAGTCTGAATTCATTCTCTTTCAGTTCAACGAACATAGCAATGATAGAGACAGCGACATATAGAATGTTAGTCAAACGATCAGACGTCAAGATCTTTGCTGTTATCGTCTTGAAAATCGATCGACTCATAACTACAGTTGAAAACAAGTCTGAAGAAGTGAATCTGCATGAGCTTTCTCACGCTGAAGCTCTCGAGCAAGTCAAGATCAAGCTCTTCTCTGAATATCACGACTATCTAGATGTTTTCGATCAAGCAATGATCAATCAGCTATCATCGCATCGTTTCTACGATCACAAAATTGAGTTGATCGATGAAGAAATGCTCTCGCGAAGCAGACTATATCAGATGTTCAATCACAAGCTTCAGAAGATAAAGAAATATCTGATCAAACATCTGAACAAAGAGTTCATTTTCTTCAGCTTCGCATCATACGTCTCGCTCATCTTGTTCACTGAAAAGAAAGACGAAAGTCTGCATTTCTGCGTTAATTACAGAAAGCTCAATGCTTTGATCAAACGAAATCGCTACTCTTTGTCATTGATAGACGAGACTCTCGCTTGTATACAAGAAAGCAAGTATCTGACTCGATTGAACATCATTGTCGCGTTCAACAAGCTACGCATGCACTCAGATAACGAAGATTTGACTATCTTTATTATCTTCTTCGACTCATACAAATATCATGTAATGCTCTTCGAATTAATCAACGAATCGACGTTCTATCAACACTATATGAACGACGTATTGTTTGAATATCTACATCAGTTTTGTCAGATCTATCTAGATGACATTATCATCTACAGCAAGATCTTGAAGAAACACAAGCAACATGTACGATTGATCTTGAATAGACTACGAGAAGCTGATCTACAGATAGACATCGATAAATGCAAGTTTCATGTTCAGAAAATCATCTTTTTAGAACTTTTGATGTCAATCGAGAGACTTAAGATGAATTCACGAAAGATGCAAGCAGTCGTTGATTGATCTACATTCAATAATCTCACTCAGATACAGTTCTTCATTGACTTCTGCAATTTCTATCGACGCTTCATCAAGAACTTTTCGAAGATTGTTCGTTCAATGATTCGACTCACTCAAAAGAAGATCATATTTGAATGAAACGAAGTCTGTCAAACTGCATTCGATCACATGAAGAGACATATGACTGAGACTTCTATACTTCGTCACTTTGATCAGATTCGCGATTTCATTCTTGAAATTGACTCATTCGACTACGTCAACGATGAAGTTCTGTTTCAATATGATGACGAAGATGTTCTACATTCGATTGTCTTCTATAGCAAGAACATGTCTTCTGCTGAATGCAACTACGAGATATACGATAAAGAACTGCTGATCATAATTCGAGCTTTTGAACACTGATGATTCAAACTGAAGCTGATCGACATTTCTATCAAGATGTTCATCAATCATCAAGCGCTCATCTCATTGATGAAAGACAAGAAGCTGAGTCGACGACAGATGCGCTGAGTTCAGAAGCTAGCTGACTTCAACTTCAAGATAATGTATCAATCTGACAAACAGAACATTAAGATCGATGCATTAACTCGTCGAGCTGACTTCGTGCCTAAAGATCTCGACGATGAACGCGTTCGATATCAAAGAACTACTATTCTGACATCGAATCGAATGAAGATCGCTGATCTAGAGAAGAATAATGATCAATCAATCTATAAACAGATTCTTGAGACTAATGAAATCGACGAGAATTGTACGCTACTTCGCGAAGCAATAGCAAGAGACGAAGCACAATATGAAGATATCAAATTGAAGAATTGTCGAATTCAGAATGAAATCTTGTATCATGATAGTCAGCTATGAGTTTCGTTCAACGAGCTTCTACAAATGAATCTGATTCGTGAGATACACGATCAATCGTCAATTGATCATTCTGAAATTCTTAGAACAGTGAAGATCATAAAGTGAAATTACTATTGATCTTCTATGCGAAAAACGATAGATCGATATATTCGAAACTGCTACATATGTCAACGTTCAAAGACATCAAGAAATAAATCAAACGACTTGCTTCAATCTCTATCTATATCTGAACAGCGATGACAGAACATAGTCATGAACTTCATTATCGATCTATCTGATTCATACGACTATAACGCTATTCTGACTGTCATCTGCAGATTGTCAAAAGAAAGACATTATATCTCTTGCATCACTGATGATGAAGATATCACAGTCGAAAAGACAGCTGAAATGTTGCTTCAATGAGTATATTGAACTCACGATCTACTCAGCTTCATTGTATTTGATCGAGATTCTCAGTTCATCTTCATTCTTTGAAAGTTTCTTTGCAAACGGCTGAGCATTTCTCTTCGATTGTTCATTGTCTATCATTCTCGAATCGACGATCAAAGCGAACGAGTCAATCAGAATGTTGAGCGATATCTTCGTTTCTTCTGTTCATACATGCAGAATGACTGATTCAAGTGACTATTCATGATCGAGTTTGTCGACAATAACATCTTGTCTTCAGTTATCTTCTTGACTCTTTTCTTCATGAACAAGAGCTTTCACTCTTGTATGAGCTTCGATTCTGACATCATCGAGTATGAAAGCATTCGCGAACGCTTGCAGATTGATCGAATCAAGAATATATCTGAACAAATGAACAAGACATTGATCTTCGCTCGTGAAGCTCTGATCAAAACACGAAAACAAATGATAAATCAAGCTAATAAGCATAGAAAGAAGATCAATTACAAGATCGAATCAAAGATGTTTCTGAACGAACGAAACATCGTTACAGCGAGATCTTTCAAAAAATTGAATGACAAGATGCTCGACTCATTTCAGATCATTGAGTCTGTTGACTCATTCTATAAGTTGAAACTATCAGAGACTATGCGTATACATGATGTATTTCATTCAGAACTTCTTTGTTCTGTCGTCGATGATTCTCTGTCTGATCAAAAGAATGAATCTTCGAAATCAATAGTGATAAACGATGAAGACGAATGAAAAATCGATGATATACTGAACTTTCGACGTTATAGAAGACGACTTCAATATCGAGTCAAATGAAAGAGCTATGACAACGATCTCAACTGGTATAACGCTGACGACGACGAGTTTATGAACGCTCAAGAAGTGATTGATGAATTTCATACCAGATATTCAAGAAAAGCGCACTAGAAAACAACATTCATGCGAACATGAATAGTCAAGAGAAGAGAGTAATGTTACGATTCTAGTCTTCGTCTATTCTTCGTCTAGTCTTCGCCTGGTTTCATTCTAATCGAGCCTAGCGAGAATCTGATCTAGAGATGATATCATTGAGACTCTGCATCATATGTGTAAGATGTCAACTCAATCGAGCTTAGCACAGAGCTGAGAAACACACATATAAGAATCGAGTTCTTTTCTGTAGATACTTTTCTTTCTTAGCATTTATCTATTAGTTAAATGACATTTCTATGACTCGCTCTAGATCGATTTCTAACATTAAATGATATTTCTATCTGACTTGCTTTAGACAAATCTTTAACAATAGTCGATGATAGTTTTAATTAATAAACATGTTCAATCTTGATTAAAATTTTGAAGAATTTTAGCATTTTATCGTTTAGCTTCTTTGATGATCGTGATATCATTATATTTCTAAAATTCAGAAACATCATGTCATTTATTTTGTAAATCATTTTCTTTCAATATTTATTAATCTGTTTCTTCATTGTGACTTTGACTCTTACTAAGACTTGCTTAATCAATGTTAGTGATTATTTCATGTGTTCAAATATATTCTCTGCTTTGTCTGCTTCAATTTTAGCTTGAATGATTTCATATTCAATTGAGTTCAAATTGAAACTCATATGAAAGTGAAAGCTTTTATTCAGAAAGAATGTCAACTGTTCAATTGATGATGAAATAGCATTGTTATTGACGAATTCAATCATAAATAATCAAATGAATTAATCATCTTGCATATATAAGCAATAGCTTCGTAAATATCATTTCACATTTTGATTCAATCTTTTTGTTTAATCATCAATCTGCAAATGATAGTTTATGAATAATTTCATCTTGATGTTGAGTCTTAGACATAAAGACTTTCAAACAATTGATATGAATTATGAATCACGATTGAACATTATTAATCTTGATAATTCATGAATTCTGAAGACTCATATCAACAGTAGTTTAACTGTTTATTCTGCAAAGATTTCTTCATCATTTGATTAATATGATATATAATGTCGTTTCTTAAACAATTAATTTATGACTGTCAGAATTGCATTGTTTTCATCACTTTCTGATAAATCAATAATGAAGTTTAATGATATGTTCTGTCATCACTGCTTAAGTATGAGCAATAACTTCAGCAGTTCATTGATTCAATCTTTTGATGCTTTTGATCTACAATAAACATAACAGTTTTAAATGTAGTGCTTAATCATCATTTTCATCTTCGATCAGCAATATGATCATCTCAGCAAGTTCAACGTTCAATTCATGTCAGAATGATCATTGATCAAAAGATCATGTACTTTTCTTATCAATTAAATGATCGTTGACTGAGAAACTCATAATCTATCATTTTTTCAGAGTACTTCATCAAGTACTTTGCAATTGTTTAGATCAATATCTTGACAAGTTCTTCTGTTCTGTTTCATGATTATTCAAATATCAAAGCACAGTTGATTCATTTGATTTTTGACTATAATCTGATTTTGAATAAAAATCATTTCTTTGATTGAATTTTAATTAACTTTTGATTTGAGTTTCAAATCTGAATCAGATTTTGAGTCAAATCTGAGCAAGATCTGAATCAGATCTTGATCAACTTTCTGATCATTTTTTATTAACTGAAGTTCAAATCTGTCTTTTGACAATAGCATCTGATGCTGATATAGCTTTCAATCATCATTTGCTTCAACTGACTTGACATTTGACATTCTGATCAATGCATCGACTTTCAAATTCTGTTTTTTCGACTGATATATGATTTTGAAGTTATATTCAAATAACTTCTCAGCTCATTTAACTTGTTGTCTGATCAATTCTTTGATGATCATGAAGTACTTTAAATTCAAATGATCAATGAAGATCTTGATCAAAATATTTGTACATTTTAATTCAAGATGTCAATGTTTCAAACAGTGAATAATGATCAGCAGTTCTTTGTCATAGATTTTGTAGTTGCATTTTGCAAAAATCATGTTCTTGCTATAAAAGATCATTGAATGTAAAATGTTTTCATCGTCATATTGAAACAATACTTCATCGTTCACATAGTTTGAAAAGTTCATTTTCAGAATAACTTTTCTGATTAAGTTGAAATGCTTCAGAACAAGAGCTGTCATCATTTATTGCTTTAATTCTTCAAAGATCATTTGACAAATCTTTATTCATTCAAAAAAATGATTTTTTTGAATCAACTTTATCATGAATTGAATGATCTTTGAGAAGTTTTTTATGAATCATCGATAGAAATTGCAGAAATCAATGAAGATCTGCACATGAATCAATGATTGAAGCACTTTTCAATTTTGAATCACATCTACTTTTCAAGAATTCATTTGCAGATTATTGATGAATATCAATAGTTCAAGAAACGAGATTTTCTGAATCTTGAATTCACACTTGTCAATGTTTATCTGCAAATCAGCTTCATGAAGCTTGTTTAACACTTCTTTCACATGAGTTTTATGTTCTTTTAAGATCTTACTATAGATGAAAATATCATTTAAGTATGTTTGACAAAACTTGTGCAGATAGTTAAACAATACATTGTTGATATAATGTTGAAAGAATGCAAGTTCATTGATTAATTCAAAGAGCATTATTTTATACTTGTAAACATTGAAGAAAGTAATAAAAGTAGTTAAATCTTCACTTTCTGAACTCATGCACAGTTTATTAAACATGATGATAATGTTAAGTTGAGTCAGATACTTACTGTCTTGAATTTGAGTTAATACTTCGTTTATCAAAAGTATTGAATAATGATTTCTTTTGATCAAAGCATTCAGTTTTTGATAGTTCATGCAAAAGCAAAGACTGTCATCTTTCTTTTCAACAAATAGTATTAATGAAGCAAAAGAAGCTTTGCTAAGTGTGATGAACTTCTTCTTCAAATTCTTTTTTAGATACTTTTTAATCTTTTGCAACTTGTAACTCAACATGAAATACAATTGACTTCTAGAAGATTGACTTTCATCTTTTAATTCAATCTTATGATTGTATGATTGATGCAAAGATAACTGCGTTATCTTTTCTCTATTAAAAACATTCAGAAAGTCATGATAAATTATTAAAAGTTTCTTCTTCAATTCATTTAATGACATGACAAAGATCATTTTATTCAGTTTCGCGAAATCTTCAACTGAGTTAAATACTTTGTTGATTTCACTAATAATTAAAAAGAAAATCTTGATCTTCTTATTCTTGACTAGAGTTTAATATGCAACGACTTCAATCATGATAATATTGACAAGTCTTTTTTTCTCAATTGACTGAAAAAGTTGAAGTTGATTGAGATCAACTTGAGTGCTTTGCTTTGCTATAAAAGCAGATTCAATGAATCGAGTAGATTTAATGAATTTATTCACTGATTTCTGATTCATGAATCTCTTTAAAATGATCATTAATGTAACAATCAAGTTCAAGTTCTTTTGTTTCATTTTGCAGATTTTGCTTGACTCAGATCTGTGAAATGCTGATTGACTGCTTGCTTTTAAAACAGCAAATTTCAATGTTTAAATCTTTAATGATGATATTAATCAATCATTTGCAGAATTTATCAAAATTTGATTTCTTTTCAATCAAAAATTTTCAATGATTATCTTGTGCTGTTCTAAATTGTTGCAAGCATGTCTCATTACTTTGAATTAGTTTAACATAAATCATGTCAGACTATCATAAACTAGTACAGAGCTGATGTTGACATGCTAGTGATTTAATGTGTTTTCATGAGTATAAAATTCTTGACGTGTTTCATTTTCTTTCTTCTTTAGCTTTGAACTTCTAGTTAAAATACACTCATATGATTCGCTTTATACAAACTCATAACATTAGTTCAAAGCTCATCAATCTTGCTATTAACGTGTAGATGATATAAAAACAAGTTACACAATTCAAATCAGAAGTTGAATTCAGAAATTTCAACAGCAAAATCAGAACTTGAACTCAGAAAGCTTAATAAAAATCAGAAATTTCTAAAGAAGAATCTTGATTCAAAATCAGAAATTTCGATAGAATCAGAATCAAAGAACACGAACGCGTTGCTTTTGATTAATTCTTTTATTTTTATTTTTTATTCTTACTCGATTCAACACTCATTATGAATCTATGTAAGATTTTATATACTGTAGCGAGCGTTGCGCTAGCGCAGCGTTCTTTTTGCATCAAAAATCACTTCTTTCTGCGCTCTATATTATAACTGTTCTCAATGCAAGAACTTTATGAATTTATTTCTTTTTTATTTTTTCTTTCTTTCATCTGACTCTTTAATGATGTCACAGCTTGAAATTGATTCAGTATGCTCATTGAGAGTATCATTCAAATGATCATCATCGCTGCACTCACAATTTCTAAAAGCTTTTTTAAGTTCGTGATGTTCTCTTCTTGTTGCATTACTTTTCATTCTACTTTTCATCTGAGACATGTTAATAAAATGTGCTTGATTGACATTCAATCTCTGTCACACTTGCATGTCATTATAGCAACATTGAGTACTCATCTTTCATGTAGAAATTGATTGAAGTTAATTTTTCTTGTGTGTAACTGCATCAATAATACACTATGAGACTTTGCATGATTCTTGTGCAGTTGCAAATGTCGATGTGTCATCTCTGATGTTAAATATTGAAAATGAGCTGCATTGAATTTCTCTTTTCAGACTATTCTTCATGTTTGTCTGATCTGTTTCTGTATGAGCATCAGTCTTGTCATCATTTCAGTGCATTGATGCTTGATCAGCGATAGAGACAACTCATGTACATCGTCAATCATCTTGTCTGCTGCTTCATTTTCAAATACTTCTGCATATTCTGTCACTTAATGTAACTTCAGCATGACTTCTTGAGATTGAATGTTCTCATGTGCAGTCTGAATTCTTTGCAGACGTGTCTGATCTTTTGTTGATGTCATGACTTTCACTGTTTTCAGAAAGATCTGACTGTCACTGTATATCTTGTATATCTTTTCATGACACTCTTGATTTGCTGTTGCTACGTTTGTGAAATGTTTTGCTTTTGTGACTAACTCTTTCAGCTCATCATGATGAATGATGACTAAAGTCAATTTTCTCAGTCTCTTATCTAACTCTCAGTTCATTTTCATCGCGATCGCTGTAACATCGTCTCTGCTGTCGCTATCATTTGAGTAAACTCTTTGCTTCAATGCAAATGTGTCGAGATTATGTTGTTTTATTAAAAATATGTTGTATACATTGCATGCAACATACATAAAGCACAATCTCTATGCTGATTTTCTTCTTAGACTCAAGAAGTTACTCAAAGAGTTTTCTTGCAACAGATTCACAGTTCAAGATGAACAAGATCTCTCATTGCTCAAATTTTGACAGTTTACTTCTTAAGCATGAGTTGCAGACATTTCATCTGTGATATGCATGCATATTGCAGTCAATTTCTTCTTTAATCACATCAACACACATTACTGTTTTCTTGAGCTATACAAATGATGTTTTTGACTAGAGATTGACTTTATCATCAAGACATTCAAGAGTCAGAACTCAGTGAAGAAATGAGATTCTTAAGATCAACAGTTATCATCATTGTATATCACGTCTTGCAAATGCTCGCTTTGCTTATTAAATGTGCAACTCATCTGTTTCACGTTATCTGTAAAGATCTCTCTCATGCAGATCAATCATGTCTTGCAAAAATGTTTATATGCTACACTTTTAATCAGACAGCGTAGTTTAATCATTCTTTACTAACTCGCTTGTGTCTCTCTTTTCTTAACGAAGTCTTTTTATCAATGTATCATTCATGTATAAAAAACAATCACAACGCACGCATCACAAATTTTGAAAAAGAGCACTATAAACAAGACAGAGTGAATCTAGAAGATGATTGAACGACGATGAATTGCACGAATCGCAGCAGTGCTGATTCAAAGACGATTGCAAGCGACGTCAATTCATCACAAGAAAACAGAGATGCAAAGTCGAAACATTCACGCGACAACGAAGAAAACGTTGTTAATATTATTGATCTACTAATAAAGATATCAACGTTAGAGAAAGAGAAGAGCAAAGATCATTCGTGAAAAGAGGTAGCATTGAAGCTGATTCGACATCTTTGACTCGACTCAGAAGAAAAACATCACGTGAATCAGAACGCGTTCATCGCGAAGAATGTACAGAAACTGAAGACATCAGTTCAACTGCTTAACAAGCAGTTGCATACACAGAAAAACACACGTCTTTCAACGAAAATCATGTCATGAGCGAACATGACAAGAGAAGAAATAGCGACGAGAAAGCAACGTTCTAGAAGCGACTCGTCGTCGCTTCGCAAGAAACGAGAAGTCATGATTAAGATAATGAACAGAAGAGAAATAGAAGAGATACAGAAGAAGTCGATCGAACAGATTTTATAGAGAATTGCAGACGTGTCAACAGATCAAAGAAATCTAATCGTGTCACTTCGCAAGCTGAGCAGCGATGACATTTTTCTTCACGCAGTTAGCTCAGATGCTTGAGCAAATCTGAAAAAGACTCAGACGTGAGCAAAAGAAATCGCGAGTTCAACACGTGTAGCACGTCGAACCTTCGCAATGCTGACACATGAAGTACGCACTACAATAGACATGAGCAATCAAGAAAAGATCATTGAAAGATTGATAAAAGATAACGTGAGACTTCATGAAGATCTGAAAGTTCTAAGAATAGTCTGACTCAAGAAAATAGCAGATAGCGAAAAGACTCATTCGTCGCTCATCGTAGAGATCGCGATCGAAGCGATGACGAATCGACTAATGAACGTGAGCATGCTGAACTCGTATCAAGAATGTGCATGCAAGCTATTCGAAAAGAACTGTCGCATCACACAGTGCTTCAGATGTCATGAATTTGATCACATGACTAAGATCTGCAGAAAGAATCAGCGCTGCGAAAAATGCGCAGGCAAGCATCACATAGAGAAGTGTGTGATGCCTTCGAATAGAAGACGTTGCGTCAACTGCAACGAAAATCACGAACTCTGAAGACGCATCTGTCTCAAGTGACAACAGCAGATGAAACAAGCGTCCGAAATCTATAGAAACAGGTCGTTCAGATACTCTGAGACATCTAAATACAATCACACACTCTTCTCGCTGTCTCTGAACTCTTTAGATTCAACGAACTCTTCAGATTCAACGAATTCTTTTGATTCAACGAACTTCTCGAGCTCAGCAACAGTCATGCTGAAAACACGCAGTTGAATCGCTGATGAATCAGCTTGGCAGATAGTAGAGATCAAGAAGAGACGAGTCGATCTTTTCTTTTACGTAAGTAGTGACTCAGACGAGACGACATCTGAGCAGATTCAGAAACGTTCAATCAGAAAGCGAGAAAGATCATCGATGATCGAAAGCATACAAAGAGTCTTCTCATCGCAGAATCAACAACAGCTACGAATAACTTTATGACAAAACAGTCTTTTCTACGAATTCTACAGTACAACATCAGAAAATCATTAAGAATTCAAGAATCATTTCTAATTGACAAAGAAGTTCGCGAATTCGACATAGTAGCTATACAGAAGCAAGATCGCAACAACAACGACTTGCAATCATTTAACTCAGCACACAACTTCTTTCATCTAGTGAAAAACTCATCATCTCAATCAAGAACATGCATATACGTTAACAAATGTCTAAGACTCGATCAATGAATAGTAGAAACAGCTGAGTCAGACATTTGCTCAATCAGAATATTAACTCGCAACATAGACAACGAAACGCAGACGCTAAGACTTCTAAACGTCTACAACTCATGCTCACTGTCTACTACATTCACAGAGAGATCTTTAACCATTTCTCGTTTGAACGAACTACTCAAGAATGACTGTGAACAACTGATCGTAGAAGATTTCAATCTACATCATTCTCACTGAAAGAAACAAAGATGCTTCACTCATCATACGACGACTGATATTTTACTAAACATCATTACAAACGCAAGGCTGAAATTATTACTGAAATCAGACACTATTACTCGCGAAGCTCACAATCAATTTACGACGATTGATCTAGTCTTTAGCAGCGAGAAAATACAGTTCATGACACGCAAGTGCGAGATACGAATCGATCTGCATCAGAGGTCGAATCATCTTTCGATCATCACAGAGTTATGTCTACAAACAATCTCAGTGCAACTCTCGACTTGACGACTTTGAAAGAAAATGAATACAGAAGCATTGAGTGCTTATCTGCGAATACATCTATCTTTGAAACGCTCTCTAGACAACAAGATTATGATGAATGTCAGAGTGTGCAAAATTATCAGAGTGCTACAGAAGATCATCGAGAAATTTATTCTTTTGACAAAGTCATCAAATTGAGCAAGAAACTTTTGAAATCAAAGCTGCTTCAAAGTAGTAATGAAATCAAGACGACTGCGAATCATATGAAAAATGCAAGACACATTAGAAGCATGAAATGAATATCTGAAGCACAATGATCATAAAAACAAGATCATTCGACAAACGAAACGCGCACACTTCAGAACACAAATGCATGAGCTGAGTAAAGCATTCAAATCGATATGATGCTTTGCAAAATGAGCTAGAATCGAAAGTCAGTTATCTAAAAAGCTTTCTCAGTTTTCGTCACTGAAGCGAAGCGACATCGATCATATGACAACGACGTTCAAGAAAAAAATCGAGATATTGCGAGAAAAGTTCTTTCCCTCATCTTCTCAAGCGAATGTCAACGACATCGCAGAATCATTCATATCTCTGACAGTCTCATTCAATTCACGCATCACAGAAGATGAAGTGAAGCAGACAATCAGATGAGTAAAAGCAGACAAAGCGTCGAGCGCTTCAGATATTTCAAACAGAGCGCTTCAAGCGAGTCTCGCAGAACTGATCTCAGTACTGACGAGTTTATTCAACGCATGCATAACACACAAGTATCATTTGAAGCAGTTCAAAAAGACTCAGACAATAGTACTACGCAAATCGAAGAAAAGCGACTATATCGATTCAAAGACGTATCGACTCATTGCTTTGCTCGATATCATGAGCAAAGCGCTGAAGTCGATCATGATCAAAAGACTGAGTGACATAGTCGAGACTCATCGCATGCTATCAAATGCTCAAATGAAAGCGAGACGCAAGCGATTCGTGATCTTGACGTTAGATCTACTAATAGATCAAGTTCACACAGTGTGAGACTGTGAAATCAAATATGTGATCTTCATGCTAAGCTTAGACGTCGTCGAAACATTCAATCGAGTCTCACACGTCAGACTTCTGCACACGCTGAAAATGAAAAGAACATCGAGCTACATAATCGAATGAACACGCAGCTTTCTAGAGAATCAAGAGACGTCACTAATATTCGATGAACAAACGAGTGACATGCGCGAGATAAACGCAAACATATCGCAGAGATCTCTCATTTCATCGATTCTCTTTCTATTCTTCAACGCAAGTCTAATCGAAAAATGCGAAGCATTGAGAATTAAAATCGAAGTGCTTGACTTCATAAACAATATTAACATTCTAGTCTACAACAGATTCACTGAAGAAATCTGCAGAACACTGAGCAAAGCACACGACGTCTGCGCGAAATGAGCTTGCACTCATGACGCAACGTTTGCATCAGAAAAGTATGAGCTCACGCATTTCACTAGAAAATCAAAGAGATTTGACATGACGACTAGCATACAAATAGAAAGCTCAGTTATCAAATCAAAATCAGACGTACAAGTTCTAGAGATGCAACTGAACACGAAACTGCGATGAGACGCGCATCTTCGACAAATAGAGACGAATCACGTCACAAGAATGCTGACACTTAGTCATCTTGAAGTCTTCACATGAGAAGCTATTTTCACAAAAGCGAGACAAGTATACTCAGCAGTAGTGAGATCAGAAATTGCATTCGAAGCATCAGTCTGACATCAGCGCGACAAGAAAGATGAACTGTCGAGCAAAGAACGCAGACTAGAAACACTTCAGAATCAGACTCTGCGTCACGTAGCAGAAGCATTCAAAAGAGTAAACATCGAAACTCTAGAGGCAGAAACATACATGAGTTCGCTACATGTTCATCTGAACATGCTACAGAACAAGATCACGCTACACAGTCGAGTCAACGATCGAACGCAAGAGATCAGACAAGCATGCGAACTAATACACGTTCGTTTGACGAGAGTTAATCGCGTCATTTCTCACTCACTCGTCATCAAGAAAATAATACTTCTGAATGTCTTCATTCAAGAAGATGCGAAGATACAGTCGAGACGCAGACGACACATTCTCTTCTTCACAATGATTTCAACAAGCGATAGCATCGCAATAATGCAGTATCACAAAGATCAATGAAATCAACGATGAGAAAAGTACAGAGAACGCGTTGCAGACGTCAACGCAATCTCAGCACAAAGATCGCACCTGAGCAATAAGACGATAAAGATGCGTGATGATCTTCAGAAAGCAGAAAGCATTCTCGCAATGCACATCAGAATTGAACGCATAGATCTGAACGCTTATCTGCACTCTAGAAACGTTTCAGACACGAATAGCTTGCGATGCGACTGCGAATGAAGTCATCAGACGACGAAGCATGTACTCATGCATTGCTCGAACTGATTGCATCTGCGATCAAGAATGCTACAAGATGCTGACTTCTCGAACTATTGAATAATCGTCGTCATCACGAAGAGTCTCAGAGCAGTAGCGAAGATGATGATGAAAACAGAGCTCTTGAAGCAATTTAGAGTGACTAGAACACTCGTTCTCTAACGTGTGATCAACGCGAACAAATTTGATACATAGTCTCAAAACTCACTGTTTCAGCTGCGTGAAGCAGTCGTGTAGACTGCGAGTGATTTTCTATCTCAGAGAGTTTTGTTCACTCGATACAGATAGCATAGAGTTTCTCATGAATCGATCTAATCGATGTCACAAGAATGTATGAATTTATTATTATTATTATTATCATTCATGTATAAAATGTCTGTATTTAAACATCTGTTAAACGATATTAACGAGATTTTTGAGTTTGCTTGTGTTGAACTTAACGAGTCTTATGAGTTGTTCATGTCGTAGTAACAGATACGCAGTCTTAACAAGATTTATACATAGTTAGCATGTAAATTTAAAAAATGTTCATGATTTGAGTTTTTTCTGCTAATCATCTTCAACAGATCAAACATGAGAGTGTTCTGTCTCAGTTCTTGTCATTGCAATGACAAGATACTGAATTGAATGATTTTCATAAGCGATTTTTCTCATAGTTCTGCATTTTATTTGACTTTTTCATCTGCATGCAGATTGCTTGTAACATGTGCATTGAGATTATCAAAGTCTGCGCGATCGCGAAAACTCTGCACACGATCAACGCACAACGCTTCATCATCACGCAGTGTCTTGATATCATTCAAACTTTTGATAATTTCTAGACTTTACTGTAACTAAACAGTAGATTTGTAGTCAGCATTGCATACAGATGAGTTTCATTGCTGACTCTTGATTAACTTTTTATTGAACTCATCATCAGAAATCAGAAATTTTAGCAGTACTTGAACTCAGAAAGTTCAATAAAGTATTAATCATTGCTTGAACTCAGAAAGTTCAATAAAGTAACATCAGAATCTTGATCAGCAATTTTCTACTCATATCATGATTAAAAGTGTTACGATTCTAGCTACGCATCTTCGTTGATAGCTATGTTGATGACTATGTTGATGACTATTCTGAGAACTATCGTCGATTGCTCATCGCTAGAGCATAAACTTGTTTCGAAGTCAACTTTATTCAGAGTTAGCTTATGTTCTTCTGAGTCATATAGATAGTCGACTCTTCTCTTCTAGATACTTTTCTTTCTTAGCATTTATATACTCGTTACCTTACACTCATATGACTCGCTCTATGCTGATCTCTAACATTATATAAATGCTTCTTCGTTACAGGCGAAGTGAAATAATTGTTATGAACATGCCTGAATCGATCAGAGTTCAGATGATGCTATGTCTAGTTTGAACCTAGCGCATCTCTATTGAATTCTTCGAGTCATTCTCAGCACTTCTTCTCGTTGTTCAACACTTTCTTCATTCACTTCTTTCATCATTCTTTTAGACAAACACATCTGACATATTACATCACATCTGTATCGAGTCTAGCGCAGTCTCAAGCCATTATTTATAGAAGAGCTCGCACTCTTTCTCTTCTGTATTCTTAATGTCTTGTTATAGCTATCTCTAAAGAGCAATACATACATATCAGTCTCGAGTTTCTTTGATTGAATGATCTAGGCACGATCTCAACAATAATCTGCATCGATTTCTTCAAGTGCTTCTGCTAGTAGTTCTTCAACTCTCTATCGACTTTGATTTAGCGACTTGCGTTCGTGCAGCAGCACTCACCTTTCTTCACTCGTGCGCTGATCAGCGAGTATAAACAAACGATTGAAATCATTCGACTAGGTCAAAGATCAGCGAATTAATCGTTCATTCAGATTCGCAAGAAATTCTTCGAATTTGTTGAACAATCAAAGAGATCAGTCTAGAACTGCGTGAAGTCTCTATCTTGAGAAGCAAACTTTCAGTGAGTCTGCTTCAATGACATCGTCAATGCAATGATCTTCTCATCGCTCTATCTATCAGTGAATCGATTCGTCTATCAGTTCACGTGCAACTAGTGAGTCTGCTTCAATGACATCTATTCTCAATGCGATGATCTACTCGCTCTCATCGTTCTACTCATCAGTGAATCTGGTCAAATGTTCACGTGCAACTAGTGAGTCTGCTACAATGACGAGTTCAAAGTCGATCTCTTCGATGAGCAAGTCGATCAGTGAGTCTGCTTCAATGACACTGTCAATGCGATGATCTATTCGCTCTCATCGTTTTACTCATCAGTGAATCGATTCATTTACTCGTTCATGTGCAACTAGTGAGTCTGCTACAATGACACTTCGTCAATGCAATGATCTATCTTCTCATCGTTCTACCTATCAGTGAATCGATCTGTCGACTCATTCGTGTGCAACTAGTGAGTCTGCTTCAATGACACTTCTATCTTGCATAGTGAGTCTGCTACAATAGACATTTCGATTCTACACAAGACTAAGAAAATACATTCATGCAAACATGAATTGTTGAAGAAGAAAAGTAATGTTACGATTCTAGCTACACATCTTCGTTGATGATTATGTTGATGACTATGTTGATGACTATTCTGAGAGCTATCGTCGATTGCTCATCGCTAGAGCATAGACTTGTTTCGAAGTTAACTCTATTCAGAGTTAGCTTATGTTCTTCTGAGTTATATAGATAGTCGATTCTTCTCTTCTAGATACTTTTCTTTCTTAGCATTTATATACTCGTTACCTTACACTCATATGACTCGCTCTATGCTGATCTCTAACAAAAAGCACAGAATCAGAATCAGTGAGCATTGCTTGCTATGACTTTCAAAATGTTAGAAGAGAATCACTTTTATCACAGAATCAAACAGCATCAGAAAAAGAAGACATGAATGTGTTATCAGATACAGAAGAAAAGAACATGAATGTATTGCTTTTTAATCATGAAATGATTAAGATCAGCATCAACACTGAATTGAATGCTTGAATAAGCATTCATGAAGCAGACGACATCATTGTCTTTATCAAGTACATATGTTAACAGCATAACATTGAAATCAAGATTCACAATGACATGATTTAAATGTTAGAAGATGTCAACGAGATAAACATTACATTGAAAGTTACACAAATGCATCTGCAGAAAAAAATGAAAGATAAGAACATGATTATACATCATTTAAAAACTGCATCAAGTCAACAAAGTACTTCAATTTCTGAAGATTGTTTCTTGAAATCAATCAAATTATTGAACTCTTCACTGTTTGAAGATTTGTCACAGAATGTAAACAATTGACTATTGTAAATGCAAAATAAGCTGAAGATAAACAAGAATCACTTTTCTATCAAAGAGTTGAAGATTGTTTACATTGAAAGTTGAGTCAATGAAGCTGCAATCAAGCACATAGCTTCTTGCATGCAAAATATCTTCTTGAACTCATTTTTAAAAGTCAAAGAAGTACTATTGATCATTAATAAGATGTACAATGATTTCAATCATCATCACATGACTCAACGACAATACTTGAAGTTGTATTAAAACAAGATCTTCTTTCATGAATTTTGAATGAAATTTCAAAGATTCAGCGCAGAACTAAAATACAATAACGAGACTTTATTAAATGATTTTCAGCATAAAATCAGCTCAAATCTTCAACGAGCAACACTCAATAAACAAATCACAAATTTGAACAAGTTTATCAACATCTGCATGCAAGTCAATATTAAATTGACTGAATTGAATGTTTGATTGATCATTAAAGTCTCAGTAATCTCAGCTGCTCATTCTGTTGCTAGCACTTTGTTTATTCAATTCACGTCATCAGTTTTTGCATGAAAGAAATTCAGAAAATTGAATCTCAATTTTATTCAGAAAAAGTTGTTTAAGAAAGAACTTTGCTTCAAATGCAAAAAGTCAGAATATAGAGCATATGATTGTCTTGAGACGATTTAAGTGCATGAAATCGCTGCGAATTTGAAAAACAATCTGCTTTCGTCAAAGTAATAATTGAAAGCAATATACTCATATTTTGTTTCATCAGCATGTCTGATAATTCATTTAATTTCAAGTCATTCATTGTTAACATCATTTTAAATAGTTTAGAAAAGATATTCAGATTCTTTGCTTTAATAAATATTGAAGTCATTGACATGATTTTCATTGATGAATCTTTGATGTCAAAGCTATGTGAACACTTTGATATTCAGTCAATATTGTTATCAAAATCAAAGTCAATTTGATTGTATGATGAAATTTCTGATCAAAAGTCGATTACACATGCTCTGTATACATTGATCATGATACAAGAACATAAGAATGAAATGATGTTTTTATTGATAACTCATCTAGATCAGCACAAGATAATCATTGAAAATTTCTGATTGAAAAGAAATTAAATTTTAATAAATTCTGCAAATTGTTGAGAAGTGCAATGACAGACTTGTTTCTAGCAGCTTATTGCAATAGCTCTGAATTCAGTCTGAATTCAGTCAGACTTGTTTCTAGTAGCTCTTTCTAGACTAATGTCAGAAATAAAGTTGCATGTCACGACTTTGTCATGCATGACAGTATATAAATAGAGCAGTTTGTGATTTCTCTTCATAATCTAGATAGATTTCATCATATGTAATACTGTTCGCTTTATTCTTTCAATAGATTATGAGTTTGATTAGCAAGAAGCTTTCAACATAATTAGATTGAAACACTTTAAGCATTTGATGCTCGACAACTCGATACAAGATTTATTCAAATGAGCAATTAATGATCACTTACTACACATCTCATAAAAAGACAAATAAGTACATTGACTTAAAGAAGTTCAGTGAAATTCGACAGCTTACTACGCATCTCACAAGAAGATAAATAAGCATTCACATCAAGTCAATAATTTACTACAAGTTCTCAAGAAAGTGAACAAATAGACACACTCAATTGCATCGAAGAACGCATAAATCTTCATCATCATTGACGAGATTAAATTCTTTTCACTTCACTCGTCAATTTATTTAATATCTTTATTTTTTTTCTTTGATTTTAACAACAAGCTGAGTCTACATTGCACGTCATGAACTTCAATGACTTCTTCGTCAAACGATGATCTGTTCTCATTCTCACTCGCAAGAACTGCAATCAATGATTTTCTCTCATGAAGAGATGACTCATTGAGAAAGACTTGTGATTTATTATTGAAGACAAGTCTGACTTAAACACATTTGACAGCATCATCAGCATCATCAGCGAAATTCAATCTTTCAACTTTGAAAGTCAAAAGATCAATGTAAAAGCTCATTACTGACTGATCATCTGCATCATCATCAATGATCAAGAACACATTGCAAACAAGATGTCAGCAAAAAAGATTTGAAATGCTTTGAGCTATAAATACAAAGAGAAGCTACAAATCATTGAGAGACAATATTTAATGAACTTCATCAACTATAAAATGTCGACGAATATCTTCATTGAAAAAACATGAACACATCTCGTTAAGTTGACTCAAAAGATCGTTGCAACACAGAAAAACATGAGCAATTTATTCAAGTCAGAACGTTGCTTTCAGATCTTACTTCAATTGCTGTCAGATGAATATACAGTTATTCAAGACATTATTGATGTGCAAAATAAGTCAGACATCAAGAAGAAACTTCAAAAACTACAAGAGAAAAAAGCACAATTGAAGATAACAGAAATTGCGCTATAAGTCAAGCGAGAAAATGAACGCAAGCGCACTGATCATGAGCAGAATAAACGCAAAATCAGTCATCGTTGCAAAAGTCTTTCAAGCTTCGACAGCGATCAATTACATTGTTGTCAGTTGCAATGATCTTTAAAATGTTTTCTCTGTGAAGATGAACATCATTTAGTCGATTGCTCTCATCTGTTTGCAGCTCAAAAGTTTGTGAAGAAACGCAAAGATAAAAACAAAACAAAGCACAAGAATGTTGATGATTTTCAAACTCTTACTGAGCTTTTGAAGAGCAAGCACAAGAAACACAGAGTCTACAACGTGAAAAGTGATGACTTTAAAATCTCTGACAACAATGAGAAAGATGAGAATGAGAAGAGCGAGAATATTGCAGCTCTGTCAAAGAACATTGTCAATAAAATTTCTGAATTCAACTGAGTTGCAAATTCTGATGTTTTCTCACACATGATTGATCAACTTTGACTTTTTAGTGATTCTTTAATTTGCATTAAGAGATGCATCATCAAAGTTGAAGAGAAAAAATTGTATGTCAATCACTGTGACACAGCAGTCATGCAAGATCATCACGAAAACTCAGTCAAGCTGTCTTCTGTTCTTCATGTTTTTAAGCTTGAAGTGAATCTTCTTTCTGAAAGAAAAATGTATGAGAAAGATCTGCAAGAAAGTTTTGATGATAAAGATCTGTACATGCACGACAAGCAAGAGAAGCAAATGATTGAGACTTTAAAATGCAAAGACGTCTACATAGTAGAGAGAATTGCAAATGATCTTGATGAATTTGCATTACTATCAGCTATGCAGCGTGATGTCTCATCAGCATTTTCAGCGATGCACAGTTCAATGAATCTCGATGATTCAATGAATCTAAATCACTTTACATCTCACATTGATGTGATTCATCATGAGAACGAGATCGAAGTTGATCACGATCAACTTAGTTTTGCAAATGACAAAAGCTTCAAGTTGTACAAGCTGTGACATCGTTGTTTCGCTCATCTCAAATCAGCAAAGCTTCATCAACTTCATAAGATCATCACTTTGAAAAAATCTATTTTCATCAACGACAGTCATGAGAATGTATGTGAAATATGTGCGCTCATCAAGTTCATCAACAAACGAGAACACAATGTCAGCGATTGAAAGACAAGTATCTTGACTCTCATTTTCATAAACATCTGTGAATCACTATCATCGTTTCTTGATAGCGAGTCGTACTTTCTAGAGATAATTGACAATCACTTCAGAAAGACTTGATGCATTTCTTTGAAACAATGATTCAATGCATCAGATGCTTTGCGAAAATGAAAACTCAGTGTAGAGCTTCACAGCAATGTCAAACTTCTCTCAGTACGCAGTGACAACGTCATGAAACTTAAAGTTATTTTGAATGATTGATGCTCATCAATTGACATTGCTTCTCAATACATTGTCTCACACATGTTGATTCAAAATGAAGTAGTCGAAAGAATCATATACATCACAGAAAACTCGATGCAAGTCATGATCAAGAATGCTGAACTTTTCATTGAGTTTTAAGCAGAAGTTGCAAAGACAGATGTCTATCTGCAAAATTGAATCATCACAAGATTCTTGATCAATGAAGTTCTCATGATCTCAAAGAAGACATTCATCGAGATCAAGCTCTCAATTGATCATGTACGAGTATGAGAATGCAAATTGATCATGCATTTCTTGTAGTAATTTCGTGTGCATGTTTTCAGAAACTCACAGTAAGTCTTTTTTAAAAAGAACGCTGTCAATGATTTTGCAGTTCTTCAATTTAGTGATATGAAATTTGAGCTTGTTCTCATTCATAGCTTGTTTATATTCATTGCAGAACTCATTCATTTAATTGATCATACATACTTACTGATAGAGATTTGCTTTCGATTCAACGAGTAGAACATCAACTCTATCAAGAGTCAGAATAGTCTGAAAACGATCTTCAAGTTGTTGAGCTGATTCAGAGACATTCGCTAGAGACATTTGAATTAAAGCATCGACTTTAGTATTCATTTTGCCTGATTTAAAGATGATCTGAAAGTTGAACTTCAACAGAATGTTCAGATAGTTGACTTGTCATCGACTCAACTGTTTATTTTTCATGAAGATCTTCAAAGCTTGATGATTGATGAATATTTGAATGAGTAGTTCAGTGCACTTCAGCTCGAGTCATCAGTGTTCGAAGCATCGAATAATGACTAGCAATTTCTTGTCATAGATGTGATAATTGATTTCAGCGAGAATCATGCTTTTACTGTAGAAGATCATCGAATGAAGAACTTTCTCGTCATCATACTGAGATAGTATTTCATCTTTTACATAGTTCAAAGCATCGATCTTCAGAATAACTTGTTGTTTGAAATTGAAGTGACGAAGTATTGAGATCAAGCTGACTTGTTTCTTTAGATTGTCAAAGACTTGAACACAGATCTCATTTCAAACAAAAGACGTGTTTTTTCTTGTCAGTTGAGTGAATGATTTAACTAGCTTCAAGAAGTTCTTAATGAAACGATGATAGAAGTTAACAAATTTCACGAAGCTCTGAATTTCTTTTAGATTAATCGAAGTGATTCAGCTGACTATGACTGTCACTTTGCTGAGATTCATACGAAGATTTAATTCTGATACAATGACTTCTAGAAAGACAGTCTCTTCTACATTGAATTTGCACTTTCGAATATTCATCTGCAGTTCAGCTTCGCGTAGTTGACTTAATACTAGTTTGACGTGATCTTTATGTTTCTTTCTCATTTTGCTATAGATGAGAATGTCATCTAGATAGACTTGACAAAAGTCGTTCAGAAAGTTTCATAAAACATCATTCATATATTGCTGAAAGAAGATTGATTCATTAGTCAGTTTGAATGATAGTATCTTGTATTTATATGCTTTTAAAGCAGTGATAAAGATGATGTAATTCTCATTATCGAGATGCATTTGAAGTTTGTTGAATGCTGATATGATGTTCAATCTAGTCAGATGCTTGCAACTCACTATTTTATCAATGATCTCATTTATCAACGATAAAGAATATTTATTTCTTTTAAAAATGACATTTAGCTTTTGATAATTCATGCAAAATCAAAAATCTTTATTTGCTTTAAGAGCAAATAGAACAGAGAAGAAATAGAGAGTCTGATTAAAAGTGATGAATTTCTTTGACAGATTCTCGTTTAAGTACTTCTTTACTTTTAGAAGTTTGACAAAGAACATTCAATAAACTTGACAGCAAGAAAATGTTGAATTACTGATGAGTTCAATTTTATGATCATAGAAGCAATGAAAAGATAGTTTATTCAATTGAGCTCGATCAAAAACATCTAGAAACTCATGATATTTTGATGACAGCTTCGTCTTAATATCTTTCAAATTCTGAGTCATTTCATTGATTGAAAAGATGTTTAAAGCGTTCAAATTGCACTGAGTATTATACGCGATTTTTTGTTGAGATTATGTTTAGAATCTAATCACACTGCAGCAAGATAGTGCGTAGCTGAATAGAATGTTTGATCAATAAAGATAGTTATAACTAGAATATTAAGAATACAGAAGAAATCAAAGAGAGTTTCAAGCTATATTTATAGTAGAACAAAACAAAGAGAACGAAGCAAATTTGCTTAAGTATTGAAAGCATTAGAATAAAGTATCGAGACTGAGATTTAACATAAGTCAAAACTTCTAGAGTTTATTAACTAGAAAACTCTATTCAATTTTGACACACTCGTAACATTATCTTCTTCTCTTTAAAAGTCATGTCTCTATGACTTGTAATATAGTTCATAGCACTGACGTAGAATCTTGATATCTGTCTTTCTATCAATCTTTCTATTGATTCAAATCAACTCATCAAATGTTTATTGTAACAGACTCACTATGTGAGATAGAATGATCATTGAAGCAGACTCACTAGTCGACTTGCTCATTGAAGAGATTGACTATCGACTTGCTCTTGAAGCAGACTCACTAGTTGCATGTGAATGTGAGATAGATCGATTCACTGATAGATAGAGCAATGTGAGTAGATAGATCATTGCATTGACAACGTCTTTGTAGCAGACTCACTAGATTAATCTTGATTTGAATCAAGTTGAATTAAATTTGATGACACAGATTATTTTGACTCAACTGATTCACAAGCTTGAAGAGAGAGAGATTGAACAGATTGTTTTCACTCGTTTGCTTCATAAAAATGAATTGATTCTCAAGCAATTCACGAAAATTCTTTATCATTGATTCTATTAATCGAGTGAACTGTGTCTACTTAATGAGTAATAGATTCTTTAGCAATTCAAACAGTCTTGTCGTTGATTCTATTGACTTTCTAATGTTGTTCTGTCTTTTGATTACGTTGATCATCAGATAAACGAATTTCTTTAAACTCGTTCTGTCTAGACGAGTATCTTGAATGAGTAATGAAATCAATATCATGTGATAAACGAATTCTTAATATAATGTTGAAATCATGTCTAGAATCTAATCACACTGCAACAAGATAGTGCGTAGCTGAATAAAATGTTTGATCAATAAAGATAGCTATAACTAGAATATTAAGAATACAGAAGAAATCAAAGAGAGTTTCAAGCTGTATCTATAGTAGAACAAAACAAAGAAAGCAAAGCAGATTTGCTTGAGTATTGAAAGCGCTAGAATAAAGTATCGAGACTGAGATTTAACATGAGTCAAAACTTCTAGAACTTATTGATTAGAAAACTTTATTCAATCTCGACACACTCGTAACATTTTTCTATTGATGTTTATCATGAATAAAGCGAAGACTTTGATCTTGTTCTTCTTTGAATGATTCAACAGTGTTTTGAATGAAGCTGCGTTTATGCTTCAAATCAAGAATAACTTTTCTTGAACAAGTCATTTGAGCATCATAAAGATCTTAGTCTGAATGATTGAAGAAAGTGAAGATGATCATGATCAACTTGAGTGCTTTGAATTGAGAGAAATTAAAAAAATCAAAATAGAAGTATTTAATTGATTTGAAAAAACAATGACGTCGTTTTGCATATTCAGTAATATTTCGTTTTTGTTCATTCAGAGCTTACTCAATATGATTTCATGATGATTGATATCAACTATCAACATTGATACAGTCAATTTCTTATGACTTTCAATGATGAGATTGAGTAGAATTTTATGAGTGATGATCTTTTTAAATATCTTTTCATCATAATTTCTTATTAACTTCTCTTTTATCAATAATATAAATTGAATTCTCAGTTTCTTGCATACTTTATTGACTAGATTAAAATGTATGATTGTGTAAACGACTGAATCATTGTCTATTAGAAAATGAAGACTGAAAGATCAATTCTGAAAGATGAGATGAACATCAATTAGAAATGACTTTTCAAAGTAATTCTCTTTCAATAGAATTTCATTTAGTTTGCACAAAGATATAATCTTTATTTCTTCAATGACTTTTGAAGAGATGACTAGTTTTTTGAATCAAAATTCAAATTGAAATCAAAGCAATCATATTCTTTGTTCACTGCATTAATTCTAGTAAATTGATCAAGACACTTCTTAAAGCTATGATCTGATTTATGACATATAAAACAGCTTTCAAATAGAATGTCTGCTTCTTTGACGTTAGTTAAAATTACGTCGCGCGACTTTAACTGATCAGACTTCGAGTGATTGACTGATTAAGTGATAACAATTGCTTTATGAAAGATAGTCTTAAAAAGATCATTGACGCGTTTGATCTTGTTCTTGATTTCTTGAATGACTCACTGATCATTATTCAAATGAATCAGATAGAAATGAATTTCTTTTAGAAAATCAGATTGAACTAGTTGATTTATTCAAATGAATTGAAAATGAGAATGTATTTTATCTTTCAGATCAACAATCAGTTGCTTCTCATGATAGTCTAGATAGAAAGATAAATGTTGAAACTGAGTATAGAATTCATTGAATTTCTTGAATTCTTGAATCAAGTTGTAGTATTTTCTACAAAAGTTGACTTTCTTATTCAAGTCATTGAACAACTGAGTTAACTCTTTCAAAAGATCATCGACGATTTTATAAAGATTGACATAATCATGTTCACGTTTAGCTTGAATGATCTCAGCTGTGTCATTGAATAATCTAGAATGTATATAGCTCAATTTGACTCGTTCATTAGAAAAGAGATCAACGTTGATCTCTAGTTTATTCTGAATTTTTTCGTATCAATTCTTTCAAGTAAAGTTCTTTTTATCAGTAAACAGCGAAGAATCAGATATTTTTTGAGATCTAGAACACTTAAAGTAAATGAAATCAGAAGAAGTGTTTTCTTTAGCTTGAAGTCTAGTCTTCAACTCTTTGATTTCATCTTCTTGTTGTTTATTTAACTCGTAGAATTAATCTGTTTCTTCATCAAGAGCTAGACTTTAAGTCTTTCAAATTTCATAGAACACGAGAAATATTATTGTTTCAGCGAATAATTCATCATCTTCATGAATGAATGATGCAGCACTTAATGATTTCATTGATGATTTCAATGAATCAGTATCAAAGATTTGAAAGAAATGATTTTGAAATTCTTCAGAATGCTCTTCAATAAATGAATGATTAAACATGATGAGATTTGTTTGAAAGAAAGTTGAATAAATGATGATGCTTAATGATTGAAAAAGAAAGATGTATAAGATGATGTTTAATCTTCAACAAAGAAGATGAGATTTGTTTGTTGATTGATTGATTGATTCTCTAGCAAACAATGAAGATTCTTTATCATTGAATCTATTGATTGATTTGATTCTTGAGCAATTCACGAAGATTCTTTATCATGATTCTTGTAATCAAGTGAACTTTACATACTTAATAAGTGATAAGTAGTCTAGCAATTCAAACAGTCTTGTCGTTGATTTTATTCAATTCTCTAGTGTTGTTCTGTCTTTTGATTGTCATTGATCATCAGATAAATGAATTTATTTAGACTCATTCTGTCTGTATGAGTATGTTGAATGAGTAATGAAATCAGTATCGTGTGATTAATGAATTCTTAATATAATGTCAGAATCATGTTTAAATGATACAATTAAAGAAGATCAGAATTAATAGTGCTTAATCTTTAAAAATAGCTATAATTGAATATTAAAAATACAGAAGAAGATTGATACAAAAGCTTCTATTTATGTAATGTTCAAAGACTGCATTAGACTTGAAAGAAATGTGTTTGTAACATGAGAAGAATATGATGTTGATGAACAAAATGTTGTTGAAAGAAAAGAGTGTTAAGAAAGAAAAAAAGTGTTGAGTCATATCTGAGTCAAATCTGAGTCAGATTTAAATCAAATCTCGACTAAATCATTGACTAGTTCTAATCAGTCTTATCAATCTTGATATGCTTGTAACAGATGACTCTCAAATGATGTCATTGATTTTATGCTCATTCTCTTCGCTCAGCTGTCAATGTGTTTTCTCTTCTTCATGAACTTTTTTTCAAGTCTGCTCATTATCTTTTTCAATCTCTTCAGCTGATTTTTCATGCGCTGATTGATAGTCAACGCAACGATACATTGACGCGTCAGCTTTTCTATCATCTTTGTCAAACTTCTCATCTTCTTTCAGAGCATCAACTCGTTGTTTTTACATTCATTGAACTCATAAAGTACTTGCAGCTTGTGTAATTTCTTCTGTATATCTTTTGTCTTGACTGAATTCTTCTGCAAGATAATGATAATCATCTCTTGTTCACTTGTTGACATCACATCAACAATGCTTCTCATTTGTTCTTGATAATCAGAATGAAGCGCAAGCATCATGTTAATGATGTGCTCTGTCTTTAGATAGTTTAAGTAATTTGTTTTCATTTTCGTGATTTAAAGTAATTCAAGATGAAACTATTCATAAATTATTATTTGCAAATTAATGATTAAACAGAAAAAATGAATCAGAATGTAAAATGATATCTATGAAATTATTACTTATATATGCAAGATGATTGATTCATCTGATTATTTATGACTGAATTCATTGATAACAATGTTATTTCACTATTAATTAAACAGTTAGCATTTTTTCTGAATAAGAACTTTCACTCTCATATAAGTTTTGATTCAAATTCAATTAAATATAAAATCACTCAAACTAGAATTGAAGTGAGTAAAGCAAAGAATATATTCAAACACATGAAATGATCACTAGCATTGATCAAGCAAATTTTAGTAAAAGTCAAAGTCATAATGAAGAAATAAATTGACAAGCATCAAAAGAAAATGATTTACAAGATAAATGACATGATGTTTCTGAATTCTAGAAACATAACAATCTCATGATCATTAAAGAAGTTAAATAATAAAATGTTAAAACTCTTCAAGATTCTGATTGAGATTGAACATGTTTATCAACTGAAATTATCATTGACTATGAAGATACATTCAAAGTTTGCATCAAATTTGCTGCAACTAGATTCAAAGAATTCTCTGAATGAACAATGAAATAAATTGTCTGATTTTATAATGATCAACAATGAAGATGAATGAAAAGTGAAAAACATACTGAATTTCAGACATTATGAACGAGATAAACAACTACAATATCATATCAATTGAAAAAAATACAACGTCAATTTATATTGATACAATATTAATGAAAGTAAATTTAAAGAATGTTTGAAAATCATAAATGACTTTCATGAATGATATTCAAACAAGTCAAGATAGAAATTGACTTAAAAAAGATCAGTTGAACTGCAGTAATGAGAACATTGCTAAATGAAGAAGAGAGATAATGTTGCAAATGTGCACTTTAAGTTAGTTTAATATAAATCATGTCAAACTATCATAAACTAGTATAAAGCTGATGTTGACACGCTAGTGATTTAGCGTGTCTTCGTGAGTAAAACTTACAACATGTTGCATTTTTTTTCTTCTTCAGCTTTGAACTTCTAGTTAGAATACACTCATATGATCAGCTTTATGCAGACTCATAACAATCTTGACTTAACTTGAATACTCAATATCAAAATTCTGACTCAATTTAATATTAATTTCAAGTCAGATTTTGATTCAAATTCTTGACTTGATTCATCAAGCAATCAAAAATGATGTCAAGACTTTAAAAATAAAAACATAAAACAATATTTTTCTCAAGTAAAATTCATGATACTATTGATAATGCAACAAAATAATACAATTGATTAAAGCTTATGCTTGATTGATTATGTAGTAATTACTAGACTGAAAAATTTTTTATCAATAGTAATTAATATTTTCATGAGTTTTGATCAAATACTCATGAGAAAATCTCTATCAATAGTAGTCAGTATTCTCATGAGTCATAAGTTCTGAAGATGTCAATCACTATTTATGAGTCATGCTTGAAAAATCTTTATTAGTAGTAATCAGTATTCTCATGAATCATTAAGATGTAATTGAATCAATTGCATTACTTGATTGCATTATCAGATAAATATTAGCTTCATGTCTTGATGAGTTGAGTCAAGAATTTGAGTCAATACTTGATATCAATATGATGACTCAACTCAAATACTCAATCTCAAAATTCTGACTCAACTTGACGTGATCAGTCTAAATGAGAAGAATGACTGTCATTGTTTTGCTGATATGTTGAAGAATTACATGTTGATAGCAATAAAATATGAAATGTGAATTTTCAGCCCTATAGGGCTGTCCCACTGCTAGGTTTAGCTCAGTGCTAGGTGAATTCTTCTAGCTAGCAAATACCACGTGAATTCGACTTGCAGTACATGTCGCGAAGCACTTTGCTTTATAAAACTCAATCGTCGCACAGACGCACAGTGACCATGCTTGTCAACCCATCGTGTCGATTGGGTTCTTCTCTCTCGAGCCTCAAGACTCAAATCCCATGCACCCCGCGATGCGCTCTCTTTCAACGCCGACTTCAGACCACCTATCTCAAACCCATTACTACAGGCCTTACAGCCTTGCGCCAGCAACCATGTGTTGACTACACTTCTAGAGATACTGCTTCACCACTTTGGCGCTTCGCCTCTAGCTCCGCCACCTCCCCAGACGCACCACCAGCCACTCATCTCCCGCAAACCACTACCCTAACCTGGAACGACTATCTCGCCCTCCGGAAAACGCGCCGACGCTACAATCTTGTTGCCTCCATATTCACATCCTTGGGTACCACATCCGTGGGCATCACGGTGCTGAGCCAGCAGAACTTTGACCAGCTGGGTGGGCTGTTTGGACTCGATCCGTTCATCGTGTTGGGATTAGCGACAGCGGGTTCAGGCGCGGTGGGGTGGCTGCTAGGGCCTTTCGTGGGGAATGCCGTGTTCGGGATGGTGCATAGGGGAATTCGAGGGCAGATTGCAGAAGTGAGTGATTGAATCTCGCCTTGTCGGCGTAGGGCCGAGCGAATAGCAGTTTTTGGGTTGGCGGTCGGTCGCACTCCATGGCTAATGTTCAATGGTGATATAGAAGGAGAAAGACTTCTACAGAAAGATCATGCGATACAGGGTAGATCCTTCAAGCCAGTCATTCTCGAACCCAGTACCGGACTACTATGGAGAGAAGATCGGCAGTGTGAGCGAGTTCAGGAATTGGATGAAGGATCAAAGAGCATACAATAAGAAGAGGCAGAGCTTCTTGTGAATGATCGGGGCAACATCAGGATCGTGGGATGTGAACAGTCAGGTGTGAGGTCATAGCGTTATGGCGTATAGGGCAAAGATGTACATTGTGTTAGTAGCAAATGACTACCAACCTCTCTGTCGTACAGTACCTAGCTCTTCGCAGGCGAAAATTTCTTGATAAGATTCACGGCAATAAAGAAAGATCTTCCTTGATGTGAAAGTACGTTCTGCTACGATGCTACGACTGCTTTGATGCAATGATGAAGAAGTGTGTCCTAAAGTACTGCTCCTCGCTGGAATCTTGGCCTTGAAGAGATCATCAGGTAGATACTTTTGAGCTGCCCTGGCCGAATGCTTGATGCCGGCGTGACTAAGTGGATGCTATGACGTAGTACGAAAGAAGCGTTATGATGCCTACGGTGAGCAAATTCTCGGCCCCAATCGCAAATCTGCTAAACGCTCAGTCAATACAGGACGGGAAAGAGCATGGCCACAGCTTTCATCTCCACCACAGGGGGGGATTCGTTGCTTCAGGAGGGAGATGGCGTAAACCGATCGCGCGGAAATAGTATCTCAAGCCCTGGCCTAAAACTTAAGATGCACAGCATGTCGTTTTGATAATGCGTCTAATTTGGAGGTATGAAACTGTGGAACGATAGTTGAGAGCAACATTGATAACGGCGTTCGGAAATAGTAACGGACGTAGCGGATAAAGTAAAGCCGACACGGCAACCGTTTAATGAGGTGTCGAACGGAATACTGGCAGCACAAGGATGAGAAAGTTGTGTTATGCTGATACAGGCCCGAAGTTGACATGGAGGGCGAAATTTGGGACAGCGGCGAGTGAAAACTGACGACCAATGCTCACAGCCCTCAGGTCAGAAGATGAGAACCTCGACCACGAATTGTCTTACGGGCGTCTTGTGTCGTGAAACCATCACCCTCGATCTTTTCAAGTCTTCCAGATTGATCGATGGGGGCAGCCTCGTCTTCGAAGCTACCGTTTCCATGTTGCTTCAACTCAAGCTTAAGCAAGTTACCCGGATACTTCTCTAACTCGATCGCCTTGTTGTTCAGGGGCAACTGCAATGGCTGAGCACAGGGGTCAGGCACGAAGTGGGGGACGCATTGGCGATAATCTCGATAAGTGGTTAAAATACCAAACGCCTGTCCTGCGTATTGGATTGACGAAAATCGAAGCTCCAGAATATCATCAGCGCGCATTGCCATATGTTCAATTCCGTTCGACGCTATAGCGCTACAAATTCGAAGATCGCGACGTAACATGGTTGGATTAATGCGACGAGGAAACTTGTGCACTTCCAAGCAGCGGGTGTGGTGATGATCGTTAATGGCTTTACGAAGGATAATTGGTTCAGGCCACGTAGGCGTAGGTACCAGCTCCACGCGAGCTGTCTGGCCATCAAATGCTATTGGGTGCAATTTGGCGTTTTCTTCGCAAGCCATAGCTTCATGCTCGTGGTGAAAGACAATCAGTGCAGTCTTGTTGCCGGTAATCGTCGCTGTATCTAGAAGCATAGCACTGACAACCAGTCCTCCTCTTACTTTGTCCAAAAGCGCCGCTGTGGTAATATTCAATCCAAGATCCGAGACGAGTATTGTTCGATAAAGATCACGGTCGGAGGGATCGGGGCTAAAGCGTATCCCATGTCTAAACAGATCGGGGAACCGGAGATCCTTGGGACCTGCGTTGTGCCGGTTGAAATCAATCGCGCGATCACGCTCTGCTAAAGAGGAGAAAATCTGGGGAGATGACCATTTCGGGTCCTTCGGATGAAACAACTCAGGCGTAGGGGATTCGAGGTAGCATTCATCAACAGGAACCGCTGTGGTGGACGAACTGTCAAATGAAGTATTGGGAGATGGCAACGCAACTTCGTACGCAACTTCGCTCAGATTACCGTATATTGATTTGTTGTTCTCAAGACAGGTATATTGGGAAGGGAACAATTTCTTGACATTAGAAGTCTCTTTAGGGTCATGAAGTTCGGTAGCTAGCTTAGGAATCTAACTCGTCTTTAGCATTTCGCCTCTTCATTTAGTCAATTCTATATTTACCTGCTCATTGATCTCATAATTGTTACCCGGATTTGACTTTCTACCAATATCGAGGTTTGGCGCAATATTAGCATTCCCATGGGCGAAGCGGTAGATATAAGGAGTGTGGGAGAGATCAACAGCAGCACATGAAGTAATATTCTTCTGGTGTGCCCCGCTATTCTCGCTCTCATAAGCGTCAATATCGCCCTCCTCTTCCTCCTTGGGTTGAGCAGACGAAACGGTGTCATTCTCAGAAAAGTCAACAGCGGTCGGCTCGCTTGAAGTCAGTAGATCAATGAGATCTTCTGCCGGCTCTGCCTTCTGGACTTTGTCGACATTCAGTCGTCTACAGGCTTTTGGATGGATCACGCAGCCATTTGAGGACCCATGGTGGCTTGCGAGCAGTTGCAGGACTAGTTGAAGCTTAGCCTTCAAAGTACGGTTTTCTTCTCGCGATCGAACGAGCTTAAGGCGGAGCTTCGTGGCGGCCTGAGTGGGCTTTGCAAGACCTGCATCTTTGATGGCGCTCTCAATTTGTGCCCGTAAAATGTACTGGTTGGTTCTCTCAGCTTCCGTCTTTTGCGCATGACCCTTCACCAATTGTGCCTCTAGTGTCGCCACGCGAGACGACAAGGCAATGAGAATTGGTGACGCCGAAGTCCAATCTATCCAAGTATGGTTCATGCCAGAATCATACCCACTTGGATACTGTTGCATAAAGGGATGTGGACAGTTTGTTTGAGCCGGTGCACAGCCGGAGCAAGGGTGGTAATAAGCCATTGTGTGGCTATTAACGAAGTTCTGGAGAAAATGGCTAAACTGTTAAAACCCGACAGATGAAGGTCTAAGGTGACTTAGTGGTGATCTGGAGATGACGATGATGGCGATGGTGTGAAGGTGACCGCAGAGGTGAATATGGCGGATGCGACCGTTGAAAGCCAAATTAAGCGCTGCACGCAGCGTATGTAATTGCGAGGTGAACTACGATGGAAAGGGCTCTCAGGCAAGATGAGATGCAAGCAGGGCCAGACTTCGACTTTGTGATCGGTAATAAGGCAGGCAAGGGCGTTGAAGGGAGGCGACGAGGCGGCCGGATATGTAATTGCGAGGTGAACTGGACCAAGCAATTACAGACTTCATAGGTATTGCATCAGCGGGTTCACCTCAGGATAGAGAGTTGGCGATGAGAGAAGAGAACGATTGAACTGGCGAGGAAGGACTTACAGGGTACTGTGGTACAAAGAGGATGAACTTACATTGAAAGTTCGGATTGTAGGAGAGGTTGGATCAAACCAAGCAACTTTGATGCTACGCACATCCATTCACATAATCAAATAAAACCCGCGCGGCAAAGCGGCTGATGTAGTAGTGAATGTTGCCGAGGCTTACCACATGAAGAGAGGAAATTGGCTTTTGTACCCGGCCTTTCAGAGCGGAGAAGAAAGAGGACTGCTTCTGTGGTAATACCAGTAGGCTAGGCGAAGGTGGCTGCAACTGGAAGCAAGAGTGGCAGGGAGAATGAACGCCCATAGTCGGCCATAGTCGCCTGACTTCCCCAAACATAGAGAGTACGACAACAAACACCAACAGCAAGCCCTAATATCAAGCGATCTGATTCATTAGAAAATGACAAGCACATGCTTGGAACGTAGCAGCACAATTACATTGACACCAGGAAGTTTGTTTGGGAACTGAAATTGAAATTGAAATTGAAATTGAAATTGTTGGCTGTCAAGAGCTCGCCAACGATAATGGTCGAGAATGCAAATTGCTTCAGACGCCGAGAACAGAGACGAACGCTTCAAGCCTGAAGGGGGAACCCCCACCTTGGATCCACCACCGACAACCGCCTACCTAACATGATGTCCTCCAAAGCCGAGCAGTCACTCACAACGAGAAGAGTGACATTCAGGTGAGGACGTAAGCTGTCAAGGAGACTCATATAGATTTTTGATAAGCTCGAGGCCTGAGGACCGGAACAGAGATGCTATGGATTTATTCTCGAGTGTTAAGATCATATTACCGTACGAGTACTACGTTAAGTACGGTGGCCGGTGGCCGCTGGTTCGTCCGATGGTCGTTCGCGATCATAAACGACGCACAGGAAGAGAAAGATGAAGGTATGAATTCACGTCCCAGCGGCAGCATTGGCAGCATTTGCCGATAGAGCTTCCCGAGCCAGCGGCGCGTGGATATCACGTGGCAGGGAAGGGCCTGCCAAGCATTCCATGTCAGGCGTACTGTAAGTGGCCCCCCTAGAGTTACCCCGCAACACCACCACCACCTTTTGGCCCTACACAGCTGCCAAAGTATCACTAGATTCATCGAATATATTGCTTTATTGCTCACTGGAATAATGAAACTATTCGAATTTCAAATGGCTCGGAAATTCGAATTCGTCTGAAAGCTACCTAAGGTACCCACCTACCTACGGTCTACCTACCTTCGGGGTAATTCTAGGGGGGCCGCTTACAGGCCGCCTGGACACTAATGACTGACCCGAAAGTAGTACCCATAGGTAAGCATTCAAGCAATTGAAGCAAACGCGGGGTAATGAATCTGTTCCAGGCCTCGGGGTAGCGGCGGGGAAGCCAATCAACACCCGCCGATGGAGCGGATTGTCGTTGATGCCATTACATTCACAAGAGGAGATTTGGGGGCACCTGGGGCATGCAAGGCTGAAGATGGTGCTACGGGATAGTACGGAGGTATTGTATAGCCTAAGATAAGTAGGTAGTATATCAATATTCATGAACAAAAACTGCCGAGGAGACGGGTCTCGGCTTCTCCAATACAAATCATCTCGCCTTTCTCCTTTCGCCTTTCATCTTTCTCCCTTCTCCCTTCTCCCTTCTCCATTCCCCTTCGTCGCTGTTCCCCCTCAAGAATCTGCCACCCGTGCGAAACAAAGGCACCATCATGGAGAAGCGAACCTTGGACCATGCCAGCGACGACAGCGACCACTCTCCGTCCAACGAGAAGATCGCGGTCGAAGCAGGTGCCTTTGAGACCCTCGGTCGCTCCGAGCTTCCGCCGGACCCCGATGCCCATCTCAGCGAGGCAGAGAAAGCCGCCATTGTGAGCTCGATTTGCCTTTCCCGTCACAAAACAGGGATGATCAATTATTGCTGACTCGTCACCCCGCACAGGACAAGAAGCTCCTGTGGAAACTCGACCTCCGACTGATCCCTTGGCTCTGTCTCCTCTACCTGATCAGTTTCCTCGACCGGACCAACATCGGAAACGCGAGACTCGATGGCTTACAGCAAGACCTCCACATGACGAGTGGCCAGTACAACGCGGCCCTGTCCATCTTCTTCGTCTCCTACTCCTTGGCCGAGCCCCTGACCAACATCCTCCTCAAACGCTTACGACCCAGCATCTTCATCCCTTCGATTATGACCGTCTGGGGCATCGTGATGGTGACGATGGGTTTGGTGCACAACCGCCAAGGTTTGTACACTGCGCGGTTTTTCCTTGGTTTGGCCGAAGCTGGTTTGTTCCCGGGGATCAACTACTACCTCTCCTGCTGGTACAAGAGAAGCGAATTTGGGATTCGAGCCGCCATCTTCTTCTCCGCGGCTGCCGTCTCCGGTTCTTTTGGCGGTCTTCTCGCGGCAGCAATTGGTCAAATGAGCGGTGTAGGAGGCAAGCACGGCTGGTCCTGGATTTTCATCCTCGAGGGTTTGGCGACGGTCCTGGTGGGGATTGCGTCGTTTTGGATGGTGTATGATTTCCCGGACGAGGCGACATTCCTTTCGGCGGATGACCGCCGCCGGGTGCTTCGACGTTTGAAAGCGGACCAGCAATCTTCGGCCGAGCATGAGAATTTCAACATGTCGTACTTCTGGGCTTCGGTCACGGATTGGAAAACGTGGCTCTACATGGTCATTTACATGGGTGCTGACGGGCCGCTCTACGCGTTTTCGCTCTTCCTGCCGTCCATCATTGCCGCTGTGAGTACCTCCGCCATTGATCGCCGTACCCATAAACTGACATCTCACCTCTTCAGCTTGGCTACAAATCCACAACCGCCCAACTGCTCTCCGTGCCGCCCTACGCCGCCGCCGCTCTCCTGACCATCGCCATTGGCTACATTGCTGACCGGACCCGCCAGCGTGGTCTTTGCAACATCTTCACCTCTCTACTCGGTGTCGTTGGCTTCTCTATGCTTCTTAGCGCTAAATCCCCTGGTATCCAGTACGCGGGAACGTTCCTCGGCGCTTTGGGTATCTATCCTTGCATCGCCAATACCGTCGTGTGGTAAGACCATCCATATTCGCGTAGCATCATGCTTATACGTTATAACCCACTAACCTCCCGCAGGGCCGCCAACAATACCGAAGGTGTCTACAAACGTGGCGTCACCCTCGGTTTCGTCATTGGCTGGGGTAACCTCAACGGTGTTGTCAGCAGCAACATCTACCGCGCCTCCGACAAGCCCAAATATCGGATCGGACACGGCGTCGTCATGGCTTACCTGATCTTGTTCCTTACGGGTGGAAGTGCGCTGCAGTATGTGCTGCTGAAGCGGGAGAATGCCAAGAGAACGTCCGGTCAGCGGGATGGGTGGGTGGAGGGGAAGAGCGAGAAGGAGATTGAGTTGTTGGGGGACAAGAGGTAAGTCTCAACAATCGTAAGGACTAGACGGTCCAAGATACTTGCTTACAAACCCTCTTAGACCGGACTTTCTGTACGTTTTGTGATAGATTCGGGGGCTATTTCGTTGCACAACTTTATAGAGTCGCAGTCGATCCAGGCTTCGCGTATATATACAGACTTGGAGACCAGATATATATGGGCCCAACATGTTGACATATTCCTTTCACTACATAGTACATGTTCAAGTCAATAGTGCCCTATTATTTCGAGAATCGTTGGCATGGAAGCATACGATGTCATTCCTATCCATCTCATTCATTCTGCCTTTGTGATGCTTAGCAGCACCCGGACTGAGCGAGTCAAACGCTCTTTGTTTGCGTTCATACGAATCAGCGGCGTAGCAAAACTACACGACCCATATCAAGCAGTCTAATTGTTCGGCCACGATCAATTCACGGGCATCGCATCAGAGACTTCACATTCAACGAGAAAGATCAGAAATAAAATTTGAAATGGGAGCCTCTACTGAAGCAGTCCTCTCCATCAATTTTGTCGTGGTCTCGTTCTTTGCATCGGGGTCTTTCAATCCAAAAAACATTTCCTTACAGAAGACACTTTAACCAAACATTGAGCCGTTGGACTTGCATCTGGCTCAAACCAACTTGTCTACATTGATTCGAGAACCATTCATGACCTCTACCCCGTTTGCACCATTCGTCGCTCCCCTTCGAACAAAGTCCCTTGCTTCAGACACAGGGTCCAGCCACCCGAAAGAGTCTTTGATCTTGCCCTGCTGTATCCCTTTCAAGGTTGATAGCAATTTGGTAATACCTGGACCCGGCTCATCACTCCCATTCTGGTACACGAATTTGTCTTTCTTCGATCTCATGGTGATTGACTTGATAGGAACAAGTGCTGCAGCTGTACCAGCAGCCATAACCTCCTCAAACTCGGGCAGCTCACCATATTTAATAGGACGGCACTCAACCTTCCAACCAAACGACTCCGCAATCTTGCACACACTATCAGAGGTGATACTTTTCAGGACGTTTTTGCTGTTAGGTACGGCAATAGTGTACCCATCGCCGGTCTTCTTGAGGCCAATAAATCCAGATGTTGTGAATTCGTCAATCTCAGTTCTTGTCTGGCTGTCCAAGTGCAACGTTATTCCGAATCCCTCATCCTTCGCCTTCTCACTCCATCGAAGCACTGGTGCATAGTTGCCCCCAATTTTCGTTGAGCCAGTACCTTCTGGAGCAGAGCGGTCGAACTCCTCTAATATCAGCGCGTCGACTGGATGGACACCGTGGTAAACTCCCACAGGGAGTACGTAGACACAGAAGGTATATTCTTCGGGAGGGTTCAGTCCCAGCTGTGCAGAGCTACCAAACGCCAGTGGCCTAATGTACATTGCAGCACCTGTACGATGAGGAGGGACATGTTCTGCATTCAGTGATACGGCGAGATGGCAGCATGTCAGAAAGTGGTCGTCGGGAATAGGAGGTATCGATATAAACGAGCAAGAGTGGGACATGCGGGAGGCATTCATAGCCGGTCTGAAAATGGCAATTTGGTCGTCGGGGGTTCGGAAAGCTTTGATACCCTCAAAAGCTTGCTGCGCATAATTCAAGGCTGGTGCCATACCATGTACACGGAGGTACGGGTCTTCGACAAATTCGGGCTGGCTCCATTGTCTCGTCTTTGGGCTGTAGTGGGATTCGATATGACCGTTGACTGCCACGAGACTCAGCACGGGTTTTCCAAGTTACATGCCGCTGTGTCGCCCACCTTCTCGGAACTGGAAACCAATGGTATCCCAGTCTACATGCTGTTAGCCGAGCCCTAGATTCCAGCGACATGATGCCTACCAATGGTATCTACGGGCGGAGGAGGGAAAGGCATGATGGCAGTGGAGCATATGGGGACTCAGTGTTCATAAAAGAGTCTTTTGCAAAATCTCATGCGGGCAACGTCAACTTATACGTACCGTAGTAGATGTACGTAGTAGGTGTTTGTGAAGGGCGCGGCGTACCTGTACTGACTCAACCTCTTAACAGGCGGATAGCGGCGGTAAACGACGCACACCAAACCACAGACACCAGAAATCACCACCGATATCGGGCCGAGGTATTTATGTCCAGATAATGCATGCTCTCGTAAGCTGCATAAGGTCGCGCCAGGGCTGTCTGCACAATTCCCAATCCCAATTTCTCCTTGCTCGTCCGATCAAAAGCCAAAGATTGGGTGGGAACCTTTGCGAGGGCTAGAATGATGCTGCATCTGAACAGGTACCCCCATGAGTCCTGAGTCGGAGTGAAATGTTCTTTATCTAGTCTTGTCCTTTCCCTTCTTTCCATGCCTCCCTTAAGGCCAGTGGCGAACCGGCGATTCCTCGTCATATTAGTTGCCGTGGTTAGTTTTGTGTCGTTGCTAAGCTTGGTCTTCCGACAGCATGGTGCAGATTCGGTCTTCAGCAATGTTCCTATCCACCGCGTCAGCGTCGATGATACTATTCTGAAAGGCGAAGCAATTTCAGGGAAACTCGGAAACGATACGCTGAAGTAGGAACAAGGTCTTCCTTATTGGCGCCTTTTCTGACTTCTGATGGCAGAGCTGAACTTGGGCGAGCAGGATGGAAGTTGTTCCACACCACCATGGCCAAGTTCCCAGACAAACCCGCGGAAGATGAGAAAACGGCCCTATTCTCATATATTCACCTTTTTGCCCGCCTCTACCCATGGCATGTACTACCCAGGGTCTGTCGCCCGGAGCTTTCCGCTGATAAGTCCTAGCGGAGAATGCGCCAGTCATTTCCGCCAGATCCTTATCGATTTCCCACCCCAAGTGTCCACACGCTCCTCAGCTGCGGCCTGGGCTTGCCACGTCCACAATGAAGTCAACAAATCATTGGAGAAGGAGCTCTTTGATTGTTCAAAAATTGGAGACTTTTATGATTGTGGATGCGGAGAAGATGAAGAAAAGCTCAAGGGAGATAAGATAGATGTGCAGAAGGAAGTTATCGGGTAAGGAAGACGATCTATTGGCATCTCGACGGTGAAGGCTGACGTGGCTTGTTTATCAGGCCGACGAAGGGAGGATGATCGGGTCTAAACACGAAACTGGCGACAAGGGGCTACAGCTTCCATATGTGTTCATGGCTAAGGTACTACATTCTCGAGCCTCGCCACATGCCTCATGCACCTAAAAAACCTACTTCACTCAAAGTTTCCGGAAAGCTCGAGCCCCGTTGTCCTAGGATTATTGTCGGATCCTGCGCGACAGCAAATCGAACAAAGTCTTATGGATTCCTGGGAGAGATCAAGCAGGTTCCAAGGCAGGCTTCAGTGCCGAGTACTTCCCCAAAATTGAGGTAGTTGGGTAGCTACAGCACTGAGATGCACGCTCTGCGACAGTATTCGAGTACAACCCCTCATGACCGCTCTCTCCATTGGGGTCGTCTTCGTTCATTACTAATCCCAGACGTTCGACCTTGACCTCCTGGAAAGTCAACGTTTACATGGAAAAAGCGCAGGGTAACTCGAACCATATCCGGACGCACCACAGAAGCGCACCGACGGAAGTGTCATTGCCCTATCTGTTCTGGTACTTGCCGGATACTAGTGCCACGTTCGATAGAATATCGTTGAACGGTATCGACTGAAGCTGGAGCTTCACCAACGGAGGATCTTCGATAATGAAGTATTACTATGTAGTATACAAGTGTTTGGGTGTTTCATGTATTTAGTCTTTTTAGATCTGCACTTATGGCTCCTTTGATTCGTATGGCTTGTAAACTCTATAGCTTTTCAGTTCTGCCCGTGTGAGGCCCGTCAGGCTCGATGTAAAGAACGAGGAGCTCCTATCTGTCATTACTAGCTTTTGAATGGAATGAGATAGGAAGAGGCTACTGAAAAGCTGTGAGCGTTTTCATTTTGTTCGTCGAGCAAGACTTGTAAGTACATGGTTTTCGGCTCAAATCTGGGTATATACATAAACGCCGCCCTGGACCTAACCGCATCATGCTCCCAGCATCACCTCGCCACCCCCTGCATGTTTTGCACAGACGCCAGTATCTGCTGCAGCATATCTTTTTGATCCCTCTGCTCCTTCTCCATCCGTTCGATCCTTGACATTATCACCTGCCCGCTCTGAGCCTTTGGTGTGTTGTTAAAGTGTGCGTTCTGGTGCTGGCCATGAATGGTTGTGCCGGGATAGCTGCTACTGGGAAGCATTGAAGCTGTTTCTGCGGTTCTGGTGTGTGACTGCTGCTGTGGTGGGCTACGGGAGGCTGCGTTGGAATGAATGTATGGCTGGTTGGGAAAGAGGCTGGGGTCGTCTGGTGGGAAGTCTTGGGGTTCGTCGAGGTTTGTAAAGGGGTGGGAGTTTTGGAGAGTGGTGGTAGCGGGCCGTCGATTGTCAAGGCGGAGTGTGTTGCGTTGCTGCGGCATCGAGTGCGTGCTTTGGAAGGACTGGATTGAGTCGTGGTCAACGGTATTAGGTGGGTACTGGTGGGGAAATTGGGACGTGCTGGGTGTATGCAGCTGTGGATCCAAGGATTGCTGCTGCGTTGGTGGCTTTCTCTTCCTCTTCTTGTTCTTACTCGTCACCTCTTCCCCATCTGGCACCCATTCCCACCGCCCATTAGGCGTTGGCCCAGGAAAAGTGCCATTCGGATCTTCGTAAAGAGGTTCGGGGTGAAGACCTGACGCTTGCTCCGCCAGGTCCTTCTGTGTCTTGTATTTTTTTCGCGCGTTGTAGACGTCCCTAGTCAGCAATTTGATGGTCGGCCATAGCCTTCGTAGCTCTTCTATGGTTTCCGCCGGGGTATTGCCGGCGTCCATCATCTCGTTCACCTTCTGGCTCTGATCTTCCGTCAACCTCCGCAGCGTAGGATGCTGGGTTAAGTCTTCCGAGGGACCGTGGTTGTGCTCCGCGACCTCGACATGCACTTTCCAGATCCCATCCTTGCGGACTACCGCCAAAATCCGAAATGGGCAACCAAGAAGGCGACTATCTGAACGCTTTCGTTTTCGTTGGTCGGGTGTGAGGTTACGTCGGTTCTCGTACTTACCGCCGCGGTCGCACTTCAGCCATAGCCGGTTGAAGCGTGAGCGCGCAATGACAATGGCGTAGCCTTGGTCAGCGGCCCAATCTTTGGCATGGGCGAGAAGCTCTTCTCGGCTGTCGTATTGGCCAGGCGGTAACGGAGCCATTGATTTTGGGGGTGGTGGTGACGTTGCTGGGGATATGGGCAATCGCTCTTCCTCTGGAGAGCCAGGTCTGAGGACACCGAACATAGCTGCGAGCGCAAAGGGACTCTGCTCAAAAGCAAGCTGTACGGTTCGTATTACAATCGGTATACCTCAGCGATTGAGTGAGGTGCGGTCGACGTATAGAAAACCACGTCGATTTAAAGATGCCCACGTAGTTTTAGCGGTCTTTTACCCATCCAGCATAGCATACTTTCTAGCCTGTACTGTGTAATCTAAATATGAACTCATACAACTCTATCCCTTTAGGCTTTTAGCTGCTGTTTGCCTTCGGTTAATTTTCAAGGTTGACCCTAACCAGATGTGGTAAGGCTCGGTCAAAATGATTATTTTTTGTAAATAGAAACAATGTCAGCAAAGCCCCCTATTGTTCTTGCCCACCTCGATAATGCCTTCCTGCGACGTAGTACCTGATTCAACTGATTTAGGAACTGATCGTTCTAATCTGCGTCCTATCACTGTTGTAGGCGATCGATTTGAGCCTATTCAGATGCCTTCAAACGTCAGTTGGGTCAATATACCTACGCATACAACCGTCGATGTAGATCAGGAGGACACAAAGCCTTGTACGAGTTCTTCATTGAAATCAGCATTATCAATGCCTACAAACTCTCTTGGCATTCAGATGTTTCAAAGAAGGCTAAATACACTGTTCATAGCGAGTTCAGAACGCTCTGGCTACAGGTCTTATTCAGGCCTCTCAAAGGCAGTTTCTGAAGCGAAAAAGAACGTCAATTGGGCCTGCAATTGAATGTTCAATGATACGTTTAGATGATCATCAAATCTGCAAAAGAAAGAGCCCTGAGGACTACCGTGTGTGCAAGGAGCTAGGCTTAACAGCCAGGCCTAGAAAACGACAAGTTCTCGGTGAAATTACACCAAATTTAGGTGGTAGCAAGCGGAGAAAGCGTTCTATCTTTGACTGTGATATCTGTGATATCCCCCTATGTAGAAACGGTCCTTGTTGGGCTGTATATCACAATAGCATCTGAATAGCATCAATAAACTCAGTTCAGGGTGGTATTCTATGGTTCCTATTGGTGGACTAAGCGAATACGCTAAAAGTGGCCTCCCGACAGCAGCTAAAGGGATACATCCTACCAACGTCACTGTCCGTCTTCTTCTAGGAGCCATAATCTACACTAGCCTTTGAAGATTGATCCCAATCGCTCCAACCATGGAACCAGGGGCAATTGGCTAATGTCCATGCTCTCTTGAAGGACTAGCGAACATGATGTGGCAAAATACTGCCAATGGAGTGTAAGACTTCATATCCAACGCGGAACTTTCAAGGCTATTCAGAAATCCTCAATCAAAACATTAGTTTCTTCTACACAAACGCACTCTTCCTGCCTCTCCTTTATCTATATCATGGATGAAGTGCCACCAATGGTATGAAAACTACGTTAAAGATGTTAAACGTTGCTGGCAGCGTTATTCGTTTCTATCTCTTTCGTCGTCAGAGATTAGGATATTCGATAAGTGTAAAATTATGATTAAGTGTTATTCAAGCGAAATACTAGGCAGCTATATCCCGACAAAGAATCTGTGGGCACTAAAGGCTGATTAACTAATCTTACCACCAAAAAGTACCGCCATCTCTTTCTTCAAACCAGTCCTGCGTTACACATTCGACCATACACGATCATTACCCGTCAATTAGTTCGAAATCAACACCGTTCTCGCAACACTCGGTGCGCCCATCGCATTAATTGCAAAAAGCATCCACTGCCCCGGCAGCGCAATCCCGGGATCACCCGGCACCGTCACCGTATAAGCAGTCCCAGAACCCTGCGGCATAAGCGGAATCCTCCTCTGATCTGTATCGACAGTATGGGTAGTAGAGCCACCACGTAACAGCGAGAAACTCGTAACCGCGGAATCCGTGTTCACAGTGATGGTAGCCCCAACCTTCACACTCGACGCCGAGACAGACGTGATCCTAGGCCGGATCGCTGGGGACCCGTTCGCGTTGAAAAGGTATGCCGGGCGGAAGATCTGGGCGTCAAAATGGTTGGTTTTGCAGCCGCCGCAAAGGCCACCCCCGCCGCTTATGATGGTGGCATCAGGCAGTAGGAGAGCAATGCTATGGTAAGTGCGGGGAATGGCCATAGGGTTCATGACGGTGAAATTGGAGGTTACAGGATCCCAGATCTCAGGGATCAAGGTTGAAGTGTCATCCGAAAACGGGACGGCGTATGATTCGCCGCCTACGATGAAGACTTGTCCATTTGGGAGTACCACAGCGTTGGCGAACGACCGAGCCTGGTGCATGTTGTTGATGGTTGCGACCGGGACTGTAGTACCAGGTGCGCCAATGGTAATGACGTGAGCGTTAGTGGTAGCAAATGAATTCTGATAGTTCGGCGCGCCTCCGACTGTCAGGATTTTCCCATTGATAGCGTCGAACATGACTGCATTTCCGTTCATCGAGTCTGGATCGCTGGCTCGAAGACCTGCTGATTGCTGGTTGCCGCTCCCCATAGTTCCATACCAATTCATCGCCTTGCTGGGCCCCGCTTGGAAAACTGAACCATTCTTCCACCCAAAGAGCCAACCATGATTGTCTTGACGGTAGACTCCTTGAGCGTCGTTGGTGAGCATTGGTGCGACAGGGCAACCGGGTAGCAAGGTCCATGTATTGGTTGTCGTACTATAGATTTCTCCATTCTTATTGCCTCGTCCGCCGTTCCAGGAACCGCCAACGGTAAATATGCGACCATCTGAGAGAGCTGCTGACGATTGATAGCCGCGAGCTATCTTCATTTCTGGGCCGGCAATCCACGTGTCCGAGTTTGGGTCGTAGATGCTTGTCTTATTCGCATCATTGCCGCCGGTAACGAATGGACGGCCAGTGGCATCCATGGAAAGACCAGGGCAGAACATGTCATGTTTGGTATTTGTTACCGTCCGATGCGAGACTGTACCGCTTGCAGGGTCATATGTGGCCGTCTGTGTTATGCCGCCACCACCACCCGAGAATGTACCCGGCGCAAATGATGACCAGACCAATACCCTGCCGGTGTCATGAAGAACTGCTGCCGCAACTGGGACAATTGGAAAATCAATGGTAACGCTCCACTGCCCTAAGCTAGTTGGCGGCGGTGTATAAGTAGGCGAAGACAGTACGTTGATCTCCGCTGCGCTCGTCCATGGGCCTCGTCCACCGGCTTCGGTTAGAGCAATAAGACGCACATACTGTGCGGGTGTTGTAGTGAAAAGCGTCTGTTTGAGTGTCGAGTCATCAAGGTATGTGCCAAATGCTACGGGGGCGCCCCAAGTTACTCCATCAGTACTTAGCTGAATCTTGTGTTGCCCAATGTTACCATTTGCATTTCCGTCCTGGCGAGGTAGGTACGAAAGACCGTTGACATAGTAGAGCTTCTGCATATTGATCGTAATATTGTGTGGAAGCGGTACATTGACTGGGGAAAATTCGGTGTGCCAGAATGTGGTGTTGTCACCGTCGAGAACCCTGGTCGGTCCGTTGCCAGGTTGGAAGCTATCTACAGCGACAGTCCAGCCAGTGCGAGGGGTTTGAGTGGCAGCAAGACGGAAGAATGAAAGTACAACGAAGGCATACAACTGCAGCATGTTGGATAGCGGTAGCTGGAGACTGAACTTGTTCAAGATGACCTTTCGGAAAGGATGGTGCTAGACTGACCCGGGTCTTACGAGGTTGAGGCCCGAGAGACTAATCTGCTGTATGTTGTTGACTCTATCTGGATATACGACTTTGCCACGCAGGATGCCAATATATCATTTGGAAAGTCTGGAAAGGATTAGGTAGAATGCGTAAAACTTATACATATATAGATGGTATGATTTTGGAAGGCTCAGAAGGAGCCTACGTGTGGACAGCGTTCAATACTTGAACCATCAAGTAGACTTGGAAGATATCGCGCCTAGTAGATAAGGTTGAGAAGAGATATAACATCAAGAACGAAGTTGGGTGAGAGAAAGTAATGTGTAAGTTAGGGCTGATAAAACAGCCAGAGGTCATGGGAAAGTAGAGACTATTTATCGATGCGGTAGATTTGGTCGGTACACACATCTTCAATGAAGATGCAAAGCCACAAATAGTCACATCCTTGCGGATTGATGCATCCTTCTGGTGCGTTCGAGCTGGCTTCGCCTAAGGATTCCGGATCCTGCCCAGACTTCGCTCACTAACAGCAGCCTGTCGAAAACATCATGTAAGAGAATAGAATAAATGTGCAGAATCAGATGAGAGGTTGTAATGGGTGCGAAAAGTAGCTGCAGAGGTTAAGAGTTAAGTTTGGGCAATAGTGTGGTCTCGGGGGTTAGCATGCTCGGTATGACTTCCGAGAGATTCAAAAGCGGGTGGCAGCGTCCACGCTGGTCAGCGGTGTCCCGCTTCTTCAGTCAGCCCATACGCTGCTGTAGGATGCCGCCCTGTCTTGGCTGAAATCTTGGATGGGCGAGTAGGTGGGTCTGTAGGTAGTACTGGGAAGCGATGGAGTCAGCGATGAGAATACTGCAAGGTAGGTAGACAAAGGCAACGCAAAACTGATTGAGCGGGATGTGCACATGGCACGCTATTTGACGCCAACAGCTAAAGCTGCAGGGCGAGATCCGTATCCGGCCTTTTCTGGCGAACTAGAAAAGGCTGCCTACTAGCTGTTATGCAGAACCGTACTTGAGAGGCTTCTAACACTGCCGAGCTTACCGGATGACCTTAACGGACCGAGGTCTAGAGCAGAAGGATGCGGGCCTGGTTGTTGCATGAAGCAAAGCATGAAGCATGAAGCATGAAGCATGAAGCATGAAGCATGAAGAAATCCGGACTGCCGACGGTGGCAAGAAGCACTGATGGTATACCTTAGTATGTCGTTCTAGGATGGAGTAAAGGAACGAGGGAGGTTGATCGTGAGATAACAATCTCTCGGCGAGACACCCAGTTCGGGTTCGGTCATCCTCAAGGTGGTGGATCGGGAAGGATGCCTTGCAAAGGCGGGGACGATGAGTTGTCGTTGGGGAGCAGTAGTTGAAAAAAGTGGTAAAGACTAAAGAGTGCCTGATTGAAAACAGCGTTCCGGCGCTAGCCGTATCCTTCTGTCCCCCATTTAGGCAGGTGATCAGTGATCACTACCCCGTACATTCGTACACCTCACCTTTAGCCTTATCTTTCACCAGTCCAGGCGGAAGTCTTGTTTGTCTACCTGTCTTCATGATCTTCATGGTCTTAGCTTGTAGAGGTACCGGAGATTGCTTTTGACGCGGCATGAAGTCAAATAGAAAGTGAGTCCGGCGCTCTTCATGGCGTCGGTAACAATGCGCACTTCGAGGATGACACAGAGGGTTTCGGTCCAATTATGATCCAAAGAGTCCGTACCCCAATCCCTAGCAGACGCCAAAGAGCACAATAGCTCGAACATAAAGGCAGGCGCGGAATGCCGAGCTTGCAAGCATGAAGAAAGCGATTGTCTTTTTGTCCGCGTTAGGAAGCGTATAGGCGCGCGATAGATTATGCATCTGGGCTTCTAAAATCAATATCTGTTACGCGTTTCTTCGTGTTCCGATCAAGCGGCATGATAAGAGGAACTTTCTATTTTGCACAAGATGGACAGCGGAGAGTGACAGCGGATTTGGGACATGGCAAAGCTCAAGATTGCAACAGGCGTCGATCTGTGACATTACTATTACATAGCGCACTTCCTTGCAATGGTACGGAGCTTTGACGAGCCAAGTGAATGGATATGTCGATTCTTTTCAGGTGTTGATGCTGCTCTACCAACACATTGTCCTTCACAATTTAGCCTTGAATTCGATTCCTCCATTCCTCCTTTTCCGTTATCTATGTTTCTCGTTCGCTGTTCTAGTTCCATATCACCCAAGAAACGCAACTGATAGGCATTAAGAAAACTGTTCTTTTCCGAAGAACCGTCGTTGCCAGGACTGAGAATAATCGCCTTCTCGCATTTGAGGTTGTTGTTGTTGATGTTACCACAAGTCCATTGTTCACATTTCGACGGTCATACATCTCCTACGCAGCTACGGGGACCATGAATGAAGCATTCCACATTGAGATCTCTTTCCCTTCTTTCCAATCCACCTTCAGATACATACCTAAGGAACGCACCAAAAGCACGAATAGGAACTAGCACCACAACGCCACCATATCCAACAAATCAAACTCGATCGGCAATCTTGCCACAACAATTACCTCGGATTCAGCCACCGAGCCAGACCAAACCCCTCTGGACTCCCTGCTCTGTATTCGGCGAACCAGCCAGACAACTTCGAGATGTTTGTGAGATTTACCACGATACAGTTACCAATCCTGTGGTTCTTCCTTGTTGTTCTCGCCACGTGTCTGATGGGGTATGCATCCTCGGTTGGCTGTCGGGGACTGATGGGGACTAAGAAACTTGCCCGACTTATTGTTTCGAAGTCCTCTCAGCGATCTGGCGGCCAACAGCGATGACAAGATTGAGCTAGAAGATTCTGGCTTTTGGGTACCATAGCATCATTGATTTTGGCAACGAGAGGAGCGTGACGAGGAATTGAACGGTGAGGCTCTCTAGAGGCAGGGCTTACGCCGGCATATTGTGGCCCAAGACAGCCGCCAATATCCAGAGCTCCTTTTCGATGGAGAAGGCCTGCCGCCACTGCCTCCGTCGCCGCCGCCGAGCAGTGACAATTCGTCCATGCTAAGCCTAGAAGATTCATGGTTGAGTTTCGAACAGGATAGTGCTGTGTTCTGGGAGTTGTAGAGACGAGGAGCGTTTCGATTTCCCAGAACGCGAACTCGCTATCGGCGATTACACCACCGCACGTTAGCATCACCAAATAATAAGAAAACCTAAAGCACTTATGGACGACTACGAGTATCCCACTCTAATGGAGGAACACCAAATACACTTTTCCAAGCACCCTCTCACCCAATAACTCTACCTACCCCTTCATCGCTCTCTTAATCAGTATTAATGGTGGGATGTCAACTAGACTCCCATGCCTATTGGTACCAATCCAGTTTTCCCTAAAGCTTCGTCTCCCCACTTTCTTCACCGCTCCTGACGAGTAAAGAGAATGTCCGTTGAGAACACTGAAAGTCAAGTCTATTTCAGTGGTTTGGAGAACTCACACTACTGCCTCCATTGTAGTTCTTGTCGTATCCTAGAGCCTCATGGTTTGCATTGCGGCCCGGGTGGTACAACGGCGATGGTTGACTGGTAAGAATAATGGCGCATGACTTTGGATGGGCTGTGCTAGTACCAGAGCATTACGGGCACGGTAAGGGCCTGTTCTTTGTGTTGATCAATGAGCTGATTGGGGTCGTTATAGCTAAGCGCTTGGACGCCTGGGTCCTCCGACCATGGTGGAGGTGAAGGATGGGAACAACGTTGCCCCGGCGGGTCATTGACTTTTGACTGAGCTGGGCTGGCTGAGGTTTTGCTCAATTTGCTGAGGAAATCCACGGCCATTTGAATAAGAGTTGGAAGGTTCGACGGTAGGCTGAACAATCTGCCGGCCAATGCCATATGTTAATTGTTCCGTGCTTGGGTACCCCTTACCACAGAGCGCATTGATGATACTGAGGACCTTGTTTATCATTGCTGCCGCAACTGCGACGGTGCCAATTTTCAAACCTTTCTGCCTTGGGTCCCGGAAGATTTTGGTATTTTTATGAAAGAACAACATGGCGGACGTAGATGTAGCTTATATATCATAATTTCAAAGGTTGGTTAGATATAGAAGGCGATGAGTTGAGGTTTTGATAAGATTTCACTGGGAATGGTTGTGAAGAGCGGTGAAGGACAGCTTCAACAAGTCAATCATTAGTGCAGCAACGTGAAATAAAACAGTGAAACCCTATCTCGAAAGGGGAATGAGCTGGTCGATGAAAGATGAAGAGTCTTAAGAAATTCCAAAAAGGCTATAGTAAAGAACACTTGATTCTAGGGATGGAAATTGCTGAGCTGGCGACCTTCATGTCGGCGTCACATTTTTACATCCCGTATGTTCACACGACTAATCCATTTGGAGGGTTACGGAAAGAAGTCCTTCAAATCAAATCACGCCGACTGTGCGTCCTTAAAAGTACTTCCGAGTCTCAATGACCAGATCAAATCCTTACCTGGCTGGAGTCTCTCTTACTCCTCATTCAGTTCCGTTCATCGGCTCATTCGTTCTCGCGTCCTCTCAACTCCATATCTCCACCGCCTTACTCTTCTCTCCCATCCTGCCAGCTTGTACAGTTCACACACCGCTTTGCCTAGATCCGTTGTTAGCCCTTCGTCCTAACCCAAGCAGAAGCTAAATGAAATGGGCCCAGCAAAAGCAACACACCTTCTCACTAATCCTCTTCCTACAGTATTTGCACTTTACAGTCTGCTTGATGATCTCATCCTTCGATACCCAAGTATACGCTTGCACAACGACGTAGAGCGCAATGCCGAGGCCGAAGAATCTAATTACTTTGTCGAGGAAGGAGCTGTCGCGGGTCAGGCATGACGATACTACGGGTGGCTCACATTCCAAGGACAAACCCATAAGCCATCACCACAGCGCCATCGTCCAAGGCCTGCTTCGACGTGTTGTAACTACCCGAACGGTGCGCTCCACTCCTTAGCACAGCGAATTTTTCATCCAAGTTCCTATCGATAAATGGAATTAAGGAAATCGGGGGAAGCAGGATGTCGGAGACGAAGGAGGATACGACGCTGGTAAAGGCTGCGGCTATTCTGCGCAAAGGCATCAGTCAAAGGTCTCGCAGGCGAGAACGATCCACGTACATTAAACCCACTGCAACTTCTAAGACGTTGTCACGAAGAGCAAAGTCGGAGAAACCTTCCCAGGCGCGGTGGACGCGTTTCTGGACATTTTGCTCTGCGTTCAGGAGGAATTCCCCACTATCGTCAAGGCGAGGCATTGGCGGCTGTGATGGAAAAGATCAACGAGAAGTGTTGTTTTCTGAAAGTATTCGCACAAATTTCCACCAGGGCTTCGAAGGGTTCGAATATGATCTTGTACTGTGACAAGGGATTATTTACAGCGACGACAGCTATAGCCGCTAACCTAGGCTGCCACATGCTGTGCCGAGCACTACTACGTTGAGTCAAGAAACCAGAATGTTGGAGCCTAGGGTCTGTGTTGTTGCCCAGCCAACAAGAGGTGCGTCTGATTTCGTAAGAGCGAACCCGCCCTGTACGGCGGCCAAACTTTCGCTGCATTGAAGTCACCCAGGAGGAAAGAATGGTGATTGGGTTCAGTCACCCTGATAGCCAATCACTTCAACGTCGATAATCACGCATACGAGTTCACAGCCTCACAGGGTACATTTCAGGGCTTGCGGACTATGTATAGAAGGGTCCACCTAGCACTCGGCTAAACCTAGCAGTCGTCAGGCCATAGGGCTGAAAATTCACATTTCATTTTTTTTTGCTTCAAACGATTCATTTTAGGTGAACTACGTAGCTAATAGAACCTCTTTGAGGCTCTTCTGATACGCATGTCTCGCCCTGATTGACCAGTTGTAGATATCACGTTATTCCTTTGCTTCTGCTCCTGCTTCTGCTTCAGCTGTCTGACCCGTAGCTTAACTATCAGCTGCTCCTGCTCCTGCTTCTGCTCCTGCTTCAGCTGTCTGACCCGTAGCTTAACTATCAGCTGCTTCTTCTTCTTTTGTCTAGAGCTTGCTGTCATTGATGCCGAAGTGAAGAGCTCGAAGTCTAGTGTCAAGCGAAGAAACATATGCTGTTTTGATTTGCGAATGACGTTTTAGAAACTTCTGAGGCCAATTGATTCCGACTGACTTATTGTCGCTCTTTTTTACTGGTAGTTCTTTAGCTATCGAACGTACTTGCTCCACACGAGAAGATCAGCCCCAAGCCTGAAGACGTGGAATTCAGTTACATATAGCTGCTTCTTCTTCGAAGCTAAGTCTTTGAAAATGCTGATTGCGTACAGAAGCAGCCTTTCGACCATTGATTCGATCCATAAGAGTACTCCTTGATATTCCATATTGACGAGCGAATTTTGCTTTGAAAGGATTTTCGTTGACTGCTGAAGCCTCGTTCCAACGGGCGTAAGCAAGCGTTATGCGCTCTTCCTGTGAAAGTTCTATATCTTCAGAAGGTATGGAGGTAGAGGGGATGACTGTCATCGTTTTGCTGATATGTTGAAGAATTGCAGCAATAAAATATGAAATGTGGATTTTCAGCCCTATAGGGCCTGACGACTGCTAGGTTTAGCCGAGTGCTAGGTGGACCCTTCTATATATGCAGAACCATATCTCATCATCCGAATTGCCGACCTTTCTTCCGCCTTGGATGTCAACAATGACATGATCATAAGTTGGGCATGCCGCCGTTACCTTCTCAGTAATAGTACACATTGCGCGAAAGGAAGGGGGTAGGTTGATCTGAGTTGAAATTGGAACTGCTGCAGAAACGAGACATAATGAACGTACGGTGAGTAGTGAGTAACAGGAACAGCAAGCGCAGCGTTGTAAGAACGGTGATGACGGCGATGAATGCGGCACGGCCGACTACGTTCGGCAAATAGATTCCATAAAGCAGATATGTCTTTACTATCTTGATATAGAAAGCTAGCCCTCACTTTCTATCCTTCGTGCTCATTGTTCGTTATAGATCCTTCTGGGATTTGACAGCCTTGGGATGTTTCATATTTCTATTGATAGATAAAATAGAAATACTCCGTCAGCCATAGCCGACAGAGACCTTAATTAGCACATTCCCGAAACGAGCACAAACAGCATTTGATATCACTCTCGCGGTATCTGATAGATGAACCAGCCTACTCTCTTTTTATCGCTGTCCCACAAACAAGGAGAAAAGAAGTGAAAACTTCGTGAGGACACACCATTACCCAGTTCAAAAGATGGCTTTGGCTGGAATCGGGTTCATGAAGGGCAAACCATGGGAGCTAGGTTATTAGTCCTAGACTGAGTGACCTGATGAAGAGCTTGCAGAATTCCTGATGTTCAAATGGATAAGGGGAGGATCTTAGGTTCTCTTTCTTTTGTTCCACGTTTGTTCGGCAATAGAAGCACACAAGCTAGAGGTTTTTTTTTTACATACCAACTCAACCATGCGAACGGTTAGACCATTGGAGTGTGACTGAAGCCACCTGCAAAGGCTCTTCGAGCGGGAAACCAAGTTAGACTCCTTGTTTCATATGTGCTAGCTAGTGTTCTGTATTTACTGATGGGGGTGCACAAAAGCAGAAACATCAGCAAAGTCCGCTTGATTAGCATTCATGCAATAATGTCTGAAAATGTCAAAGCTGGAAATTCGTCGATTTGCAAGAGATCCTTCCAAAGGCCCATTAGTCCACCCTTGGTGGGCTCTTTGACTTGCTGTATGGACTTGCACTTCTCCTGCTTATGATCAGCATCACGAACATGCCTCACTTTCTTCAGTAAATACTCACGATCTTCTCTTCTCCCCCTCCTTCCGGAAGCCCTCAACAATCTTCAACATCTCCTTCCTCCCCGCTGCCGCATCGACATTCTTACCTCCCATACTCATACTCACCTTCTCTTTTGCGTGGGCCAGCAACAGCCTCTTCAGTAGCAAATGGCGCATTTGTATGCATACAAAAACACCACAATCGCTACTGTTCTCCTGCTGCGGCGAATCCGTTAGATCCATAAACTTTAACTCTTTGCCTGTCAGCCGCTCAATTTTTCGTGTCGCCGTCTCGGCTTCTTGCCGATTGGACGAGTTCAGACTATCGTAGTGGAAGGCTACGCGGTCAACGAGACTAACGAGGAGAAGTGTCCAGTGGCTGCCGCCTTCAGCGACTTCTACCGTTCGGCAGTCGTTGATGGGGAGGAAGATATGAGTTGTGAGGGAGAAGTCGGGGAGAGCATCTTTGAGAGTTAGGGGGTCCAAGGTTTTCATGAGCATGAAGGACATGGATGGACGGAGAAGGACGATATGGGCGTGAGGGTAGTGAGAAAGGTGTTCACGTTCGAGATATCTGCGAGACATGAATGCGCCATCTCGAAAGATGTCTAGGAGGAGGTGCAACATACTCTTCCCAGAATGCTATGTTCTGCGCCATATTTTAGCCCCGTTTCCTCTGCTTTACATCCATGCCATACGTTATCTGTTAACCAGTCATTCTTCAGCGTATCTATATCCTCCTTCATCACTATCCTCATTTAGCCTTCATATCGTGCAGTATTCAGGATCATCAGGCGTACACACGTCGAACATCGTAGTCTATTGAAGATCAGTTTAGCCGCTGGTAGTTCTGGCCATCAACTTACAACTCAAATATGGGTCGTCCGGGCTTAGCTTCGATTCTCTGCGCATTAGCTAATTGGATTGATTGCAAGAGGACGCGACAACAGGACGCAACACGGTAGGCCTGAGAGCTTCTTCGTACCGAATCTCCAAAGACCCTGCTGACCCGCCCGTTGAAGGGATGAAACCCTGAGTCTCGCATCGTGCGAATGATTTACCCCTCTTGGAGGAAGGATAGGCAGTGGTTATCGACCAAAGATATTCCCCTTCAATGCTTCGCTCTAGGCACGAAGAGCTACAGTGAGTGTCCCGCTGGTTAGGTAGCCCTTAGTCCGAAGGAGCAGCTGGCGACATACAGGTATGAGCTGATACCAGACGTCGGCTTAGATTCAGATTCTCTTGTCTTATAGGATAGAGTCGAATCGTCCGTAGTTATCACTCCGTACCCATATTTGGCTTAGATATGCCGAGATCTGGGGACGTGAAGAGAGAGTACTGTATGCAGGAGATCTACCGAGGTTAGATTGCCGCACCAGTGCCTTGAGTTTAAGTTATGAATATTGGTAGTAACAGAGAATACAGGCTACACGATACGTTTCACACCGAGCGCTTTGAACCTCAGACGCGGCAGGCATTCTGATATGGATTTACTCCCCACCCTGCTTCGTGCAAAGAGTAGGCTGAGTCACTGAACTCGATGTTAATCTGTCTACGGAACAGACGAAAAGGAGGGAGTTTGATTGGTGTAAAACGTGTAGCAGGAACTACAGATCGAGGTCGAAGAAGCCGAATATCACACTTTGCAACAATCAGGCTTGTCGTTCTTTCAGTAAATCTACGTCCGGTCTTTCCTTCTTTCTAAGAGTCACGTTCCTCTTCTCCTTTGAAGTCACACAAGCCAATGGTTTCGAGCATCTGTTCTGCCGTTTCGCCCATCAAAACCGAGCAAGCACAATGCGTAGCTACTCCGAACGCAAAACGCCCCGCAGGTGGGCCCAACAAATCATACGAACGCCGGGACCAATGTAGTAATTTAGAAGTCCTCATCATCCATATCCATATCGTTTTCTCCTGACTCGATGAACACAAGTCGGGTGCCTTCAGCTGCTGTTTGCCAAACCTAGTGACATGGTCAATTGAGTATCTCGGAAACCATTTAAAACGCAAAACTTACATCCAGTAGCGCATATTCATCCAAAGCTTGACTGAACTGATCTTCCGTGAAGCCTTTTGCGATGATCCTCTCCCTGACCTTCCTAATGCTCAGCTCTCCTCTACTGCCTTCTCCAACCGCTGCAGCCCCACTGTCCTTCATTGCGCGGACTAAGTGGTAAATCTTGCTGCTGGGACTTTGATCGGCTGCGCCTCGAGCGTCGTTGTACAAGCTTGCTTTGCTGACCTCCACCAGTCGCAGTGCTTCATCAACATCGTCACTGACTACTTGTGATGAAAATCGCAGTCGAGCTAGCGCTTGAGATAGACGTACTATACCCAAGAGCGTTCTAGGGGAGGTGTGAGTGAAATGCTTCTTGCCTCCTTCGTCTTTCTTTTGCTGCTGACGCATTTTAACATATGCACCAATCATGTATTCTGAAACTTCTTTGGGGACTGTGGGTCGCCAGCTCCGAGCCTGTGCGATGTATTGGCGAACTTCGTGTGGTGTGAAAACGACACCCTCAGTCTCCGGATGCTTGTTGTTCATATGCACGTACGTAACATGCTGTGCCAATTGCTCGTCTGATTCTCGGTTTGGCTGATCAAGCATTAAGAAAAGAACATCGAAACGTGAAAGAAGGGCTGCTGGGAGATTGATATTGTCGACAGGAGATATTCGGGGATTGTATCGGCCATAGAGAGGATTAGCGGCTGCTAAGATTGACGTCCGGGCGTTGAGTGACGTGGTGATCCCAGCTTTGGAGATGGAGATGGTTTGCTGTTCCATCACTTCATGGATAGCAGTGCGATCTCCGTCGTCCATTTTGTCGAACTCATCGATACAGCAGATGCCGTTATCCGCCAGAACGAGGGCTCCCCCTTCCAGTACCATCTCATCCGTAACAGGATCACGCATAACCGCCGCTGTCAATCCAACACCACTGCTACCTCGCCCAGTGGTATAGACACCTCGAGGTGCGACTTTGGTGATGTACTTGAGAAGTTGCGATTTAGCCACACCAGGGTCACCCATGAGACATATGTTAATATCTCCTCGTATCCGCATCCCGTCGCCCATCTCTTTAGTAACACCACCGATCAGAAGGAGGAGAAGAGCTTTCTTGACGTCTAGGTGGCCGTAGATTTCTGGGGCGATTGACCTCGCCAAATACTCATACATCGCGCCGGAGTGCTTGTATTGTTCTATTCTTCGAAAAGTCTTAGCGTCGAAAACTAGATCATCGTACGCTTTCTTATGCTGATTCACGTGCATGGCTTCCAGATAAGTATCCGTCAATAAACCTGCTCGAATAGCCTTGAAACCGGTATAAGGCGTTGGCAAGAATATTCCTGCTACATCAATAACATCTCCGGGATTTATTTGTCTTGTCAGGGTTCCGTGGCAATGCACAGTCAAAGTACGAGGGATATGGCCGACAGGTACTTGATCCGCCATCTCTTGTATCTTGACTTCCTGAAATGGCAAAAACTTGGAAGCACGTGTCGACAAGAATAATTGGCCCTTTGAATTATTTTGCTTGCACTCATCTGAAGGACATTCCACCATTGGGGTAAAAGACTTGGATGTAACGGGCTGAAAGACTTCGCAACCACATCGGTCACAGGTATATGCATTGACTTGCACTGCCGGCTTGACATCAGAAACTCTTGTGGTAATACCTCGGACTGTGATAAGATGGCCAAGGTGCTCCCCTCGTACGTTCCGGACAGCAAGGGCTTTCGGGTTCCGGTCGCTGCTTGACCCTGAAGGCGTAACGGGCTTGAAAACAAGGGTGTACCGTCGAGTGAGTTCGGCTGGGAAAATGGATTCTGCTCGGGAAGGGTCTAATTCGTTCTCGGCTGCCTGCAATACACTTTCATTCCGTCTCTCGCGTTGCGACATGATAATGTCAAGCACGTCGTCCTTAAAACTGGGACCAGTCAACTACATGTTGCGCCTGTTCTGCGCAGATTCGAAACCGACCTTATTTCCTTTGTCTCCTTCGGCATTGCTTTGTCGACAGCCTCCGAGAAAATATCAACATAGTGTTTTGTATTTCGTTCAATGGATTCAACAAGCTTGAGCTTGGTCTCCTCCGCAAAAGTCTTCTCGTACTATGGCCCAAATATTAGCTCCGTTGGCGCAGCTCCCAGGAAGTCGTTTTCACCATCACTGACATTTTCCAGATCATCTAGTTCGATCATGACCTCAGAAAGCTTCCTATCTGCCACCTTTTGTAACATATCCATGTATTTCTTTTTCGGATCCGGATATTGTCCTGGTTTCGATCGTATTGCCTTCCCTTCCTCGACATCCTCCATGAAGTCGTACTCATCGCTGAGGCCATCTTCCTCAAGATGGAGATGCTCCAGGGCATTAGTTGCGGCAGAGTCCAAGTCCGAGGCAGTAGACTTGTAGCTTGTAAGGAAGTCCTCGAACGCACCTTCTTAGGAGTTAGCATTGTCGGCTACAACAGCGAACGTAAGCGTACTCAGTTGCGCATTGTAATCTACGTTTTCTATTCGTGTTGGAAAGAAAGACATCGTGGCGACAGTGTTCTAAGTTGGTGCTGTATATGCTGGAAAGGTACCGTTTTGATTAATTGGTAAAGTTATGTGCTAAGGGTACGTTATTCAATGCAGTACGCGACAATCTTGACGCGTCGCAGTACCCCAGATTTACGCGATTCAATGATTCCATATATGGTTAGCCCCTCCGAGCTCACCGTGCCTCGGCTCGTCAATCTTAAGGTCGAGAGTCACAAAATACCTTCCTCTGACAGCTCCCAATTTACACCGCTGACGCACTCGCTATGGATACTTTCACAGTGGGACATACTTAGCCACCGTCTCCAAAAGATACTTGACAAGGGATTCTTACGTCTCAATGGCAAGAAGAGCGCCAACGCAAGCAGAGATCGGGCTAGTACAACTCAAGAACTGCTTGGTCAACCTGCCCACTCCGCTGGTGATAATACTATCAAATGCAAACACTGTAAGTTCATCTTACTGGTGTAGCATTCGTGGGTTACTCAAACGTTCAGGCCGCCCAAAATGCTATTGTTGAGCTCCAATACATAGAACTTGTCTCCTCAGTTCCAGGATCTAAGGATAACAGTGTCGCTTCACAGCGTTCCGTATACGTTGGCTGGACTGGCATGTCTAGCAAGAGAAAAATTTCCTCGGCTATTGGAAGAGGAAGTTCAAGAGATAGCACTGGGAGGGATGTAGAAGCAAATGTTGTGGAAATCGATTCAACTTTCGCCAGGACTATCGGCCTCACGCAAGGTCAGCGAGTCGGTGTATTGCTCCACCTAGATCCTCCACTAGCGCATACTGTCAATATCGAGCCATTGACTCCGGGCGACTGGGAAATCATCGAGTTACATGCGAATTTCTTAGAAATCAACTTGCTTTCTCAGATCCGAGCGCTACCAAATCCATCTTTTACGGCAACCCCTTCTACCCAAGCTCAGCAAGTCTATCCTTTGACCCTACATCTATCGCCTACCTCTGCCGCCAACATTATCGTCAGCTCCCTGGTACCACCTCTACCGTCTTCCTCCCCATTTGCCAAGATTGCACCAGACGCCGAAGTGATAGTAGCGCCCAACATGCGACCACGCTTATCACATGCTGATCGAACCAAGAGTCGAAGTATTATAAGTACTAGTAAGAGAAGTGCGGGCAGCAAGAGTGGGGTAGGAAGCACGCGGCAACGTAGTCATAGGAAGGAAGTTCCAAGCCCTGTTTTTCTTCGTGGTGTTGATAGGCAGTTTTGTGGAGAATGGTTTCCTGATGGATCTGCGCGACCCGAGGAAGGTGGACTGAAGATTTGGATAGACGAAGAGATACTGGCAAGTAAACCTCTAAGATGCACGGAATGGGTAAGCGTGTCCGTCGTCCAACCTGCCGGGCTGGAACCGTCACTGGACCCACAACAGCAACAGAGATTACGAGACATAGAAGCCAGCGATGCCGGTAAGCCTGCATTAAAGGTTGTAGCCAAAGTTCTGGCATGGGATGACGCACCTGATAGCCACCACGCCGTGCTTTCTTCTCCGCTATGCTCTACTCTGGGAGTGGAGAAATTGATCGGTGGTGTAGTCCGAATAGAAGCTGCGCCGCCGCCAATGCCGAGGAGTACAATCAAGGCCTTCAAAGTATTTCCCTTTACCACAGGCAGCAGAGATAGCGCAGGACTCCGATTTGGAGGTGAGACCAAAACTACCCGGGAAGCGGCTGCAGAGAAAATCAAGACCCTTTATGGAGGTAAAGACCATGAGTATGCCGGTCTGATGGACGGCCCGTTGACCAATGGGCTTGCTTTACCAAAGCCTAAGAAGGGTACTACGCTAGATGGTTGGGAGGGAGGTTTACTTCGCTTTGAAACTGCGCATCACAGCAATGACAAGCCTGAAAAAAATGCTCTTAGGTGGATACTGGGTTCGGATTTGAGACTAACGATAGAAGTGCAGCAAGAAACCCCAAATACTTTTCAGGCAATTAAAGCTTCTGCTGCAATAGCGGAGCGTCTCCCACCTGCAGTGCCCTCCTTGATTGGGATTGACAATCTTATCAACCAGCTCTTCTCTCACCTGTCGCGCTGCTCGTCTGTGCTTCTCACTGGCGGCCTTGGCTCCGGCAAAACGTCCTTAGCGCGTTTGCTCGGATGTCGGTTGCGTTCCGCCTCTCTCTACCATACTACGTTCTTCTCATGTCGTAGGCTGGGTACAGAGGACACTCGTGTTTCCACCATTAAAGAACGGCTGAACAAGCTTTTCATGGGGGCTTTGTGGGGCGCGCGTTTAGGTGGCCGTTCGGTCGTCATATTAGATGACCTAGATAGGCTTTGTCCTGTCGAGACAGAATCGCAGACTACGGACAACGGTCGTAGCCGCCAGGTAAGCGAGATCATCTGTTCGACAGTTCACCAATACTGCGGTGGAGACTCGAAGGTGGTGCTCCTTGCAACCGCCCAGAGCAAGGAGTCTCTTAACAGTGTAGTCGTTGGAGGTCATGTTGTAAGGGAGATTGTCAGTTTGAAGGCCCCCAACAAAGACGGCAGGCGACAGGTCTTACAAGCTCTATTGGGGCAGACAAGCTCAAACAAACCCATCATGAACGGCCACTCTCCCCAGGATGATCAGCATGAAGCCGCTTGGATGGACGGATCTCTCCCTAGTAGCCCGACAATTCATCCTACGGTGTCTGAACAATTTGCCGTCGATCGTAATCTCGACGTGCTTGATCTTGCGGGTCAGACCGACGGCTACATGCCTGGAGATCTGCTGCTTCTTGTCTCTCGAGCTAGGAATGAAGCCTTGATCAGCACCATTGAAGCAGGTTCGCATTCTGCCGAAGACACGAGCATCCGAATCGGCAAGGAACACTTCGAGCGTGCTCTGGACGGGTTTTCGCCGGCTTCACTGCGAAATGTGACCTTGCAATCATCCAAAACAACTTTCGACTCCATTGGTGGCCTTCACGAAACTCGCAAGATCCTCCTCGAGACTCTGCAGTATCCCACCACATACGCACCCATATTCGCCCAGTGTCCTCTTCGCCTAAGATCAGGCCTTCTACTATATGGATATCCTGGATGCGGCAAGACTTTACTCGCCAGTGCGGTGGCTGGAGAATGCGGCCTCAATTTCATCAGTGTCAAAGGTCCTGAGATCCTGAACAAGTACATTGGTGCCAGTGAGAAAAGCGTTCGCGACCTATTTGAGCGAGCAGAATCAGCAAGACCCTGCGTGCTGTTCTTTGATGAATTTGACAGTATTGCTCCCAAGCGAGGACACGACTCCACGGGTGTCACAGATCGTGTTGTTAATCAGTTGTTAACGCAGATGGATGGCGCCGAGGGTCTTTCGGGCGTCTACGTTTTGGCAGCGACCTCGAGACCAGACTTAATCGATCCCGCCTTACTACGGCCTGGCCGTCTTGACAAATCTCTAATTTGCGATTTACCGAGCCTGCGAGATCGCCTTGACATCCTCCAAACCCTCAGCAAAAAGCTCAAAGTCAGTCCTGATGTTCTCTCAACCTCGGACCGCCGCGAAACCCTCCTAGACATCGCCTACCGCACAGAAGGCTACTCCGGCGCAGATTTGCAAGCGGTCATCTACAATGCCCACCTCGAAGCCATTCACGACATCCTAGGAGACTACGGTAGCAGCAACGGCACCGTTGGGATAAAATCCAAGGACCGTACGGGAAACTCCCGCCCAGCCACGGAAAACGACATCATCCAATTTCGCTACGGTGCAGAGCTCGACACGTCCCTTCTCAACTCTTCGAAACACCTCCTTGACCGCGTCACTATCCTGGCCAAACTCGACGCTGTAAAGCAGGTCAAACGCAAAGAACGCCACGCCCGTCACGGCCACCCCGATCAGTTAACAAAATCTGATGTCAATGGCGCTACCAATGGGAAAGGAGCCGAACCGCAAGAAGTCTGTATCCAGTGGAAGCACATCGAGGCGTCGCTTGCTGTGACCAGGAGCTCAATCAGTGCGGATGAGAGAAGGAGACTGGAAAGGATCTATCGAGAATTCGTGGTGGGGAGGAATGGGGAGATGCCGAGTGGACAGGGGCCGGAGGGGGTAGGGGGAAGGAGTAGTTTGATGTGATAGGAAGGACGGGCGTATATAGTGGCATAACTGTGTAGGGTGACTGATGTATATGATTTGGGATGTGTTATCATGGTTGGGTGTCACTAATCGTGCTCTGAAGACATGCATATATCAACAGGGAGCATCAAGGACACCTCGCCTCATTAACCATTCGGTTTTGTCGGTTACCTAACATTCAACCAAGATACCAGCAAAGTAAACAGGTGACAATGCAGACCGTAATGGTCGAGTACTCCCCTGGTGGCTGTAACGGCTAGCCACTTCGATGGTTGTTTTCTGTCTGAAGAGTTGAGGTGTAGAAGGCATGTTTTACTGACCATGATGTCGAATCGAGGTGGTGTATAGTTGGCTACGATTCCGCTTGACAGGAAGGAAACTCTTAGTGTCGGCGAAGGTCATGCGTAGGGCCATGGCCATGGCTGGAAAAGGACAAAGTATCGGGAAATATGTTAAAATTGCTTACATTCAGCTTATCAAGGAGCTTTTGTTGATGAGATAGTGAAAGTGATGATTATTTACTTGATCGATTTGATTCACTTTCCGATTTTGACTCTCTGAATATGCGGCCCAGTATCCCCATGGACGGGAGTTCGAACCTGAGCGCTGGCTGGAAGAGCGTCAAGAGCTTTTGGGGGAGTATTTTGCTTGGAAATTTGAGGTACATGGCAGGCTAATCCAGGCCCCAAGACACTATACGTCAGCTCTACCTTCAAGTACCTAGTATCTCGTGATGGTGATAGTTAGTGTACAGTGCCTTGCTAGGCTCTACTTATACGGTGAGGTTAAAATGATTCGTTGAACGTAAGCCCCATTTCTCATATAATCGAACATTCGCCAGATGTTGGTTCTCATAAAGCACTTGTGTTCATAGTCGAAACTATTGCAATTTGCGAACTTGCATCATGACATGCTAGTTGATGAATGCCATGTAGGTATGTTATGAACTTTGCATGACCTATTTCAGGACCGGATTGCAACATCCATAAGAAACACCGTTCAGTGATAGCCGGGAACAGATGGATGACCAGAACTTAACTTCCGTCAAATTTCAAGGACGTGGAACAGTAGTTCGTGACTTCAACATTTTGTCGCGATGGCCAACCGAGTGTAGCGTATCTAGAAGTTACTAAAGTTGATGCTCTCCGGGTCAAGCTAGGTCGAGCCTCCCCCCTATATGGATTGAGAATATTGATCAAGACTTCGTTCTAAGGCTGTAAGGATGTCCTCCGGCTAAGGCGACGATCCACAATGAAGCTTTGCTGGCTGGGAAGCGTTGCGCGGCTCAGAAGATTCACCATGCTTTAGACTTGCAACGTTTCTTCTTTTTCTTGGCGCTTGCCCCACGCCGGATGGAGCAGGGGCATCTTCTCTCTTCTGAGGTTTATCAATTGCCTATACTACGTGCTTTAAATCAACGACCTACTCAACGACCTACCTTGCGTTTTGAGACCTTACGTTTCGGGACAGAAGGGATGAGTGGCACCTCGTCCCTTAATTGTTGTACGCTTTCCATGGCTGCTTTATTATAGACATCCTGCAGATGCATACTCCGTAATAGCTCGACATACCCATCTTCCGCTTTGACGTTCGCTTCTCCGGACTGCGTCCCTGTTGCGATGTCGGCGTTCTTCGCTGTTTCTGCTGCGTTTGCGATAGCTTGGGCATCTGATACTCCCTCTGGAAATTCACGAGACTTCCGCTTTTTCGTAAGCTTGATCTCTTTGGACTTCCCTGATTTCAATCTCGAGCCCTCCAAGTTCTTACTCTTCGAAACCTTGGAGTCGAATAATGAAGACTCCATCTTCCTAGAGTCTGACCCCCTGGACTTTGAATTGTTAGAATCCGAATTTTCGGCTGTCTTTTGTAACTTTAGTTCAGCCTTCCAAGGTGAACAAAGTTTACAGCCTGAAACCTGCTCCACAAGTATTATTTTCTCTTTACGGTACTTCTTACTCATCATTTGTTTCTTCAGCCACGGGTTTGCTGACGTATCGTCAACACGTAAGCTCACCCTAGGAATGCCGCCGAACGCTTCTTGGCGGATATTCTTGGTAGATATAATACCTTGATTAGTGAACCATTGTTGCAAGTTGATTGCTAATGCACTACCAGTACTGGAAGATTGAAGCATAGCTCTGCCCGATACATTTCCAACCGGGACTGGTGTAGTCGAGCATTCAGATGTACCAGCCCGCTGTCGGTGTTGAGCTCGACCCCGTCCAACTTCTTGAACGCCTTGTCTCGACATTTAGTGCCCTTAAACGCCACGATGAGTGTCATCTTTCGAGCATTGACGAACTGGGCCGTGACGGAGGAGTCATGATAGAACCAAAGACATGTAAGTGAGTGCTACTTGGACCGGTGCAAAGCTTCTTGGACTCCTTAGACTTTGCACCGGAGACCTCACGTACGGTTACAAGAAGCGAGCAGTTATTGGATATCTGCAGTTTCTCGTCTGCTTTAGAGAGATATAAGATTTCTGGCCCAACAGGCTGCAAAGCGCTGAAGGTATTCTCTTTGCTTGGAACACCATTCATTGATAAACACTCATTTGCATATGGTGGAGCAAACCCGGTGCCGCCGCTATTCCAGGCAGAGGCTCCGGCAGCGTTCTGTGGTGGATCTGGTCGGACGAAGCGGCGCCAGTCGAGATGCCGTGGCCGTGCATTGATACCACCTGGTGTATCCAGCTGTACTCAAAGGTCAAATTAGCAGGGGTCTTGTTGAAGTTGATGGTTCCCATACCTGCTTCGAAAATTCCCCTTCATGAGTGCACATTCGGGCAAAACGTTTGATAGCTTGTTTAAATACACTTACGGTGATCGTCGTCGCTCTCTTCTTATTACAAGACTCGAAGGCCTTTGCGAAGTTTTTATAAGAAGCATGCCATTTCAAAAGGGACTCTCGTTGACGGGGGGTAAATATGTCGTTCCATCAATAGCGGTGAAATGCATTTCGCAGAAGCTTAAGAAGTGCGCAAGCCAGATGGCGATGTTTTAGTAATCGAGTCCGGAACGTCCTGCTGGTCATACCGACAGCTTCTGGGCCACAGATTTTGAGCGACTCATAAAGAAACCCGAGTGTTGAAGATTAAACATGGATTTTTGTGTGATTTGAGATATCGGGTCCACCCTGCATCACGCTAGCGTTTCGGTCCACGGGTTCCCTTAATACCAGTCTTGAGACCATTCTATTCTTGGGAAAGTTGAGAGATTATAAAAGCAGATGATCAATGACAAGAAGGTCCTCAAGTTACCCAGGAACTCTCGAGATGTAAAATAAAAGTCTCTTGACCAAAAGCAACAGATATCCAATGGCTGATGGAAGACTTCCTTACAGAAACTGCAAGTATTTCCTCTATATGCAGAAACCATGACTGACAATCTTTCATTACTACAAACGAGTTGCATCTGTGCCCGTAAAAAAACACAAGAGGAGAGATCAAACAATAGGAGCTGAACCTTACCCAAAAGATACTAGAAATTACTAGAAGTATCTGAGCTTCTCATTGCGGTTGCCAGATCAGCAGATCGTATATCGCCCATTGAGCTTTCATCCTACATGGTTCATGGACAACAAGATTCCTGCGTCGAATTCCATCACTAATGGCACACAGAAAATCAGTGTTATATGGAGCAGTCGACATATCTCGGGAAGACACATTTCAGCTCGTTAGCCTATATTCCGCATCACCGTTTAAGCCCCTCCGGCTCCTTTATAGAGTCGGGCTTCTCATAATTCCACACAACAGCTAGAGATATAAGCCAGACGAGAGGCATGAGAGCAGAACAAACAGAGACTGGAATAGATGAGATGGTTTAACATGGGTTCCCAGTTGAATCTGTTAGGTCACTCTGAGGTCTACTTTTTCGGGGTCGAGTTTATTTACTTATAGGGCGCCGGGCCGTTGCCGCTCTTAGCCAACCGAAGTGGAAGCATGCATGCGCCCTTTCAGTCGCGTCCTCCCAATGACACGCGTGCATGCACTTCCGTGACGAGTCTCCGCGAAGAGCTGAAGACACAATAATATAATGCGGATCCGATTCAGAGACCAAGTGGACAAGACTTCCAAGAAAAGTCCGAGGGACTGAGAATAGAGCAGTCTGTGGAGCTAAGCGATGACCCGGTGGAGGAGTCTCATGAAGGGAATTCCAGGCTGCCAAATGAGGAGCTAGGCGAAACACCGATTGAACAAGGATTAAGGGAGCAAAGACGGGCTGCCATACCGACGCAAGAAGCTATGCGTCTAGTCATGGCAACGCTGGCTAATGGCAGTGTTGGAGAATTGGTAGCCCCAGATTCCGATCCGGACCGAAACAAAAACGTTGCTATAACGCGACCACAAGCTCAATGGCCCCCTGATGATACCGAGAGCTACAACGGGACTGACGAGGATGAATCCGTCGACGAACATCCTGGGAGTGGGAACAACGCAAGGCAAAGTACTATTCAGAATGATCAGAACGATAAGAACACCTTAAGCGGAGCAGAAGAGGATGCAGACTCGAGACTCACTGTCGAAGAGGCCACTGATAGCAGGATTGAAGGTCGGAACGCGGACGTCGATGGATCACAAACCGCCGAATCCACGAGAGACTACCCACAAGCCGCGGGACGCTATTGGACATGAAGTTGTCTTTGTTGGTGCACCTAGTGCCGGATGCCAGGAACAGGCAAGCGAGGAGGAAAACAGTGGGGAGGAAGTTGATGAGGTGGACAATGGTGAGGAGGGTAATAGCGGGTGGAGAAGTGGAGAGCAAGGACCAGTACCATGGGAAATTGCAATGAGGATAGAAGCGCGAGAGAAGTTAGTGAAAAGGCCGATAACTTGGTAGATGCTACTAGTGGAGAAGATGGCAATGGAGAGGAGGAGAGTGAAGATATGCATGAGAAGCAGGTCGTTTGAGGAAGAGCATGTCAAACCCATAAAGGCAGAGGACGCCGATGCTGAGGATGCCGACTTCAGATTCGCTATCGCCTGGTTGAGAGACGCTTCGCCTTCAAAATCACCTACACGAACAGATCGAATGGCCCCGCAACCTCATGATTCAGTTGCGCCATCGTTATCGCGCCCTTACGGAACGTCCAACGGTTTCGTCCCACACGTGTGGTCTACGGTGAGTCGGAGCAATCCAGCGGCTGGACCCGGAACTTTGAGAATACCGCAGCTGCTGCATTGGATACCTTTGGAGTTCTGATGTTCGACGTTTGGACGAACAGCTTTGACCTAAGTGGTCCTCAACAAAAAATTGAAACAGCTCGTCTACTTATTCCTGAATTCCGCCCATGATCATGCTCAGAATCGGTGTTTGGCCACACTACGATGTGGGAAATGTGCCGGCCTGCATTTGACAAGGCTTTGCCACTCCACTTTCCTTGAGTGTGCCGTTTACAGTGGTGCCCACGCATCGTATCATAGAAGGTGCCGGATAAGGCAAGCTGAGCAGAAGAAGCTTGATGACTGTCACAGTCTACGCGACTCTTTCTATCCTGCGACCGAGGACTTGGAGCCAAAAACAAAGCTGGAAGCACCTCAAGATAGCTCATCAGCCGCTGGACCAATGGTATTGGTAGATATGAGTCCAGCGCAAGGAAATCGGTCTCAACACCAGGCTGTTCCGCATCCCTCCTCATCACGCGCTGAGTATAGCCAGACTTGCAGATAGCACCACCCACAAGCATCGATGTTCTTGATCCTAGCTCTTCACACGTAGACCCGCAAGCGACCCTCGAGCAGCTGGAGCACCTCAAGGCTGTTGTTGCTGGATTGTTGCCCACGTCGGCTGGGCCAGGTGCAACGACGAGATATACAAGAAAACGTAGAGCAATAGATCTTTTGAGTGCGAACGCAGATTTTTCGAGAAGGGCGGGAAAGCGTGTGAAAAGAAAATCCTTTCAAGAAGGATTCGTGAATTCACGGTAGGCGTCCGGAGAAAAGACTTTAGATTGGAGAGACTCAGTCGCTCCTTATAATCGAACTTTGAAAAGGGATAGTATTGTTGCAATTGTCGCTCTGACCCTGCGCGGTTCTGATCCTAAATTAGAGCTGTCAACTCAATTCAGATTCGATGTGCATTCTGAGTCAATTGACCGTAAACTCGCTACCCTCATACTATACTTACCAATGTCATCACTGCTAACAAGATTCTTGAGTCACAGAAAACTCCTTTGCCTTGAGTCGTGGTGGTTGAGATGCTGAAAGGTGAGGTGGTCGGTCCCGTGTCCCTCGGGTGTCAAAATTACGGTACGAGCAGAGCTGAACAGTTTTAACTTAATGGTATGGGTGGTAGTATTGTGGTAGGATGCTATCTAGGCTATGTAGGTAGGTGGGGTAATATAGAAGTGCCAAGCTACTAATTATTAAGGAGGCTAACAGTATCCCCCTCTCCCTCAAAATAGCAATTAGGTGCCGGTTTCAAATAACAGCAAAAGCAGTACGATTCATAAATGCAATAAGTTCTATTAATAAACTGAAGTAGTGTAAAGCTCTTGAGTGAGACTTACTGGTCGATGAGATTCAGATCGATAGATCCTTCGCTTATGAATAGAGATTGAGATTGAGAGTCGAACTCGTTATCTTCTTTCTTAACGCGTATTCCTTCACCGAATTGAGATTGACCCTCGCTGTTCTCGTCGCTGATTTCATCCGTAGTCGTTCTGAATTGAGATTGACCCTCGCTGCTGATTTCTCTGATTTCATTCGTAGTCGTTCTGAGTTAATGAGCTTCTAGAATTCGTTGCTCTGTTTTCTGAGTGATCTCTTTCATTCTTAGTCTGAATGCTTCTAATGTCTTCTTCATTTCTTTCTCTTTGACGCATAGAGCAGCCTCGTAGTTAGTCAAGTATAGATCATAGTCTCTCGTCGTTTGCCTCTCTTTTATCGCTGTCATGTGAAGACTGATAGTTTGCTCTCTTTCTGTAGAGAGACGAGAAACTTTTCCAAACTTCGTTGACTTACTCGCTAGAAACTGCCTGTCACTTTTCTTCTCATCGTAAGTTTGTAGACATATTGTATCTATTTCTGCTTGTGACAGCTTCTTAGATGATTCGAAGTCTATTGCCTTGCAAAATTTGCCCGTCGCATTTCTTCTCTTTTCGAACATGACAGACGCTCGTTGTCTTACACCTTTGATGATATATGCATCAGACATCTTCAAGATCTTCAAGATCTGTTCGAGATTCAAGCATAGTGCTACTTGTCTCTCTTTGATGATGACTGAGTCGTCGAAGTCTGACTTCTTCTCAAGTAGCAGGTAATAGAAGCTTCTTCTAAGCCTTCTTCGATAATCAAACGCATAAGATGTCTTCTGATGACGTCAGTAATCGAATGACATTAAAGAGTTTCTCAGAGCGTACTCAGCTTTATTGATATTTGCTATTTGCATCAACTCTCTGTTCTTCATTTATTTGAATTGAATTAATCAATCTTTCTTCATGATCTGAGATCATTGCTTCTTGAGAGTCTCGATGAGAACATTGCAACGTTTTCTCTTTCTTGCTGATGTTTCACTGATTTCATTCTTCTCTTGACTATGTCTTTTAGATGATCTCTTGTTCTTTTTGAGTATTGAGTGAAAGAGCATCTTGATGATGAGAAAGATAATAAGAAAGATGTTATCTGCATCAAGAATGTTCATTAAGATTGATATCTTTGACAAGCTAAGAAGATCTTCTTTGAATAAAAGATTTTTGAATTTTGCAATCTTGTGTAACGATGTTGCTTTAGATCTAAACTTGTTCTTTTGTTTTTTATTTGCATCATTCTCGCTGATTAATGCTTGATTTTCAATATTCGAAATTTTTCCACCCTTATTCTGAGATTCATTGCAATGCTCAGAGTTTATCTTCTTCTTGCGTTTGCTTCTCTTACTCACACATTTCTGATTCTTCATCTTTAAAACTGAAGAATCGATAAGTTCATTGAATTATTCATTGAATTGTTTATTCTTTCTTGTTACTCTTTATGAGATGTTGAGAATCTTCTTCTCTTTTTGTGATTGACTATTTTTTCTTGATATCGAAAGTGAGTTTAACTCTGCCTGAAGATGATCGAGATTTAGCTCATGTTTCTTTCATAAGAAAGATGAAGTCTGAGTAATGCTTTGCTTCATGATGTTTAGATCTGCAAGATAGTCTTTCTTCATTTCTGAATCTTTTTCAGATGAGCTTGAGATGAGATTCGTGACGAAGATATTTAAATCTGCAGAGTAATCTTTCTTCATTTCTAAATCTTTTCAGATGAGCTTGAGATGAGATGAGTGACGCTGTAAAGAGATAGTGAGTTGATCATAAAAGAGACAAATAGTCGTTGATGTATGAGAAAAGATGATCTGTAGCGTGCGATGTAAATAGTTGATGATGTAAGATGTCAAGTTGAGAAAGATAGATGATAGATGAAGTTAGTAGTAGAGAGTAAGTTCGTGATGAGTAATGTAATTCAATGATGTCTTAGATATGATTGACTTAAGATGTTGCTTTTAGCAGCGCAAAATGCACAAGTTGCTTGCTAACGTGTTGTATAATTCAGAAAAATGTCTGATGTTAATAAGAAGTTGTCAAATTGACTGCTCTGAAAAGTTAATAGTCATCATTCTTCTTGCTTGATGTCGTTATGAAGTATTTCTCGTCTCATCATTCTTCAATGTCTTGTTTGAAAAGATCTTCATGTTCTGAATCTCTGTTCAAGATCTTTGTCTCATCTGTCTTTGCATTTAATGTTACGTCTAAGACTTTTATTTCAGTGACGTTTCTGCTCTTCTTCTCTTCTCGATGCTTTTTAATTCATTCTTTCACTAGTATTCTGATTCTGTCATTGATTTCAAATATTGATTTTCAATCTTCATCGTCTGATGTTCTCTTGTTTCAAGACATGAAGATCTTCACATCATTTATATGAAACTTTCTTACTGACATCTTGAAGTGTAATGATGTCACTCATATTGATCTTTCATGAGTAGTTATTCTCATAAGTCGCTGTGAATCGTTTCATCTAGCTTTTAATTTATGATCATGCTGATTATCTTGTGTCTGACGTCTTACTAGAACGAGATTTTCTTTCTGTGATGAGAAGAATCATGAATTTGCCTTATTGTAGAGTGTCTCTTGATCTCTTAGTCATCTTTCTAGTGCTAGATTTCTAATTTCGTTCATCATCATCATTCTGATCTCGTACATGTCAGAATCATGTCTAGATGAGTCAATCAGCAAAAGTCAAAGTTGAATAGTGCTTGATCTTTAGAGATAGCTATAACTGAATATTAAGAATACAGAAGAAGATGAGTACAAAAGCTTCTATTTAAGTAATATTCAGAGACTGTGCTAAGCTTGAAGAAAATGTGTTTGTGACATGAGTAGAATGTGATGTAGAAAGAAAGATGATGTTGAACAAAGAGATGTTGATGAAAGAAAATAGAGACTGAGTCAGATCTGAGCTAGAGACATTGACTAGCTTTATTCAATCTTGATACGCTCGTAACATTATCTTTTTCTTCGAAAATTCATGTTTGCATGAATGTCGCTCATTTGCTTGCTTTCTTATTGAGTTATTTCAATACTAGCGTGACTTTCTTGAGTATAGCACATGAAATTCGTTCAAAACTTTCTCGAAGTCATTGAATTCATCTTTATCAACATAGTATCATTCATTGTCTCTATCTAGATCTTTTCATTTGATCTTGTACTGTATTCGATCTCGATAGCGTCTGAAGTTCAGAATGTCATTTATCTTTCAATGTTCATTATTATCATCATCAATAATGATGAATCTGAAAAGTTCTGCATGCTGTTCTGATAAAGAGTCTTCTGAATATGATTGCAGTAGCTTCAAGCTGAACATCAAATGCAGATGCTTCATGCTGACTGATAGATGAAGATGATAGAAGATTTTCGCTTTAACAGTGATCTGATATGATTCTAGTTGTTTGTCTTTCAAATCTTTGCAGAGTCTCGTTGTCTTGACGTTTCTGAAAGATAGTCAAACTCAGTCATTTACTTCATAGATGATGTTTCATTTATGTTTATTGACTCGAACTTCGATGATCAGCTTCATCTTTTTCAATTGTTGATGATTGAAGCTCAGTAGCTCTTTCATTTAAATGACAATATCATTTGCTTTTCTAGCTTCAAGTCGTTCACAAGTTGTTTTGTAGTCAGTTGTATCTGAATCGAAACTCATTCAAGAGTGAAATTCTTTATTGAAGTAGAAAGAGATCATTGAGATGATCGAGAAGATATTGAAATTGTCGCTGAATTTTATCATAGATATTCATTTGACTCAGTCGTTCTGCATGTAATTGCAGTAAATTCTAAGTTCGCGTTCAACGTCTTGATTGACTCGTTTCATCTGATCATCGATCTTTGAATGATAGACTGTGAATAGACTAGCTGTGATTCTCAGTTGCTTGCAAAGACTCTTTCACATAGTCGATATAAATTGAGAGTTTCTGTTCAAAACAATAGAACTGAGTAGATCATGCAGTCGATAAACATTTCATAGCATGATTCAAATCGTTTCTTCGACTGAGATGTCATCGTCTTCTCAATGACAGAAAACATAGTGATGTTCTTTGATGAGATAACATATGATTATGCAAATGACGTTATAGTCTTCTGACAGAGATAATTCAGTGATGAAGTTCATAGTTATATCTTTTCAGCGTTTCTGTAAAATCGAAAGAGAATGATGAAGTTCATTGATGTTATCTCTAGAGACTTTTGCTTCGCTGACAAGCATGACAGTTTCAAATGTATCGTTGAATAGTAGCTCAATGATCTGATCAATAGTAGAAACGCTGAACTAAATCAATGATTTATTTATTGTCGAGATGAGAGATTGAAGATTAATCATGCACTTCTTGTAGCAGTTTCGTATGCATATTCTCAAGAACTCACAGTAAGTCTTTTTTAAAGAGAACGTTGTCAATGATTTCACAGTTCTTCAATTTAGTGATATGAAATTTGAGCTTGTTCTCGTTCATAGCTTGTTTATATTCATCGCAGAGTTCATTCATTTGATTGAAGATTGAGTAGAATTTTATGAGTGATGATCTTCTTAGATATCTTTTCATCATAGTCTTTTATTAACTTCTCTTTTGTCAGTGATATAGATTAAATTTCTAGTTTCTTGCATACTTTATTGACTAAATTAGCGTGTATGAGCGTATGAGCGACTGAATCACTGTCTATCAGAGAACAAAGGCTAAAAGATTGATTCTGAGAGTTGAGAAAAACATCAATTAAAAACGACTTTTCAAAGTAATTCTCTTCTGATAGAATTTCGTTTAGTTTGCACAAAGATATAATCTCTATCTCTTTGATGACTTTTGAAGAGATGACTAGTTTTTTGAATCGAAATTTGAATTGAAATTGAATTCAAAACGATTGTATTCATTGTTCATTGCATTGATTCTAGTAAATCGATCAAAGCACTCTTTAGAGCTATGATCTGATTTATGATATATGAAACAGGTTTCAACTAGAACGTCTGCTTCTTTGATGCTAGTTAAAATCGCGTCATGCAACTTTAGATGATCAGATTTTGAATGATCAACTGATTGAGTAACAACAGCTCTATTAAAGATGATTTTTGACAGATCATTGACATGTTTGATGAGATTGACTTTGTTCTTGATTTCTTGAATGACTCGCTGATCATTATTTAAATGAATCAGGTAAAAATGAATCTCTTTGAGAGAATCAGGTTGAACTAATTGATCTATTCAAATGAATCGAAGATGAGAGTTTATTTTATCTTTCAGATCAATGATCAGTTGCTTTTCATGATACTTCAGATAGAAAGATAATTGTTGAAACTGAGTGTAGAACTCGCTGAACTTCTTTGATTCTTGAATCAAGTTGTAGTATTTTCTACGAAAGTTGACTTTCTTATCTGAATCATTGAATAACTCAGCTAGTTCTTTCAAAAGATCATTGACGATCTTATAAAAATTGACACAGTCATATTCACGTCTAGATTGAGCGACATCAGCTGCGTCATCAAATAATCTGAAATGTACATAGCTCAGTTTGACTCATTCATTTGAAAAGAGATTGACATTGATCTTTAGTTTATTCTGAATTTTGTTGTATCAGTTTTCTCAAGTAAAATTCTTTTCATCAGTAAATCAGAAAGAATCAGGTATTTTCTGAGATCTAAAACGCTCAGAGTAGATGAAATCAGAAGAAGTGATTTCTTTAGTTTGAAGTCTAGTCTTCAACTCTTTGATTTCGTTGTCTCATTGTTTACTTAGCTCGTTGAGTCGATTTGTTTCTCTGTCGAGAATCATGCATCAAGTCTTTCAGTTTTCGATAGAAACAGAGAGTATTACTGTTTCAGCAAATGACTTGTCATCTTCATTGATGAATGATTCAGCACTAGAAAGTTTCGATGAATCAGTCTCAGAGATTTGAAAAAAGTGATTTTGAAATTCTTTGAAACGTTTTTTGATAAATGAACGTTTTGACATGATGAAATTTGAAGAAAGAACGAGATCAAGCGAATGATGATGCTCAACAGTATTAATGAAGATGTATGATCAAGTGTTTAATCTTCAGAAGAGAATGTTGTTGATTAGAAGAGTATTTTTGATTTGTGAGTTTTTGAGTGATTCTCAAGCAATTCACGAAGATTCTTTATCGTCGATTCTCTTAATCAAGTTGAACAGCTTATTTTCACTCGTCTGTTTCATGAGAATGAGTTGATTCTCTTGATCGAGTGAACTTTGCATACTTAGTGAGCAATAAGTTGTCTAGCAATTCAAACAGTCTTGTCGTTGATTTTATCAAACTTTCTAGTGTTGTTCAGTCTTTTGATTGCATCGATCATCAGATAAATGAATTTCTTTAGACTCGTTCTGTCTGTACGAGTATGTTGAATGAGTAATGAGATCAGTATCATGTGATTAATGAATTCTTAATATAATGTCAGAATCGTGTCTAGATGAGTCAATCAGCGAAAGTCAGAGTTGAATAGTGCTTGATCTTTAGAAATAGCTATAACTGAATATTAAGAATATAGAAGAAGATGAGTACAAAAGCTTTTATTTAAGTAATATTCAGAGACTGCACTAAGCTTGAAGAGAATGTGTTTGTGACATGAGTAGAATGTGATGTAGAAAGAAAAATGATGTTGAACAAAGAGATGTTGATGAAAGAAAATAGAGACTGAGTCAGATCTGAGCTAAAGACACTGACTAACTTTATTCAATCTTGATACGCTTGTAACAGTACATTGCATTTGATAACTCTAGATTTTCTTTTGACATTTTCATTATATTACTTTTCATGAATTTCACTCGCAGCGCATCATTCAGCTGTTTCATGTCTCTGAAATGTTTAAATTCAAATTCGAAAAGAAGCTGACTAAATGTGTATCTCTGCGTTCTGATCATTCATGTATTTGTCACGTTGACTGCTGATTTAATGAATCAGTTTCATTTCAAGATGAATTCTGCAGAATGCTGCATCAAAACTCTCAATTAAGATAGTATTACTTGAACACATCTTTTCATCAATTTCACTGACGAGAAGTGATAAAAGAAAGCTCATACATGTTTGATTTTCATCGTCTTTAATTTCTCGTCGAACTCATCTTTAAAATGCATTTCATTATTCGAGTAAAGCATTCTTGATCAGTCAAAAATGTCTGTTATGTGACGTCAAAAGAATGTGAAAGTAGCTGTGATATTTGCAACTGATACTGAGATGATTCATATGAATCTAAAGAAGTAATCTACTGCAATCACAATGTAGTGCAAGTCACTCTTTGCAATAAAGATAAATAATTCAATATAGTCAATGTCTAAACAGTCAAGAGACTGAAGATGCAGTATTAACAAAAGTTCTTGAGATGATTTCAATGATTTCAAATGCTGACACATTGAACAAGTCTTACATCACTTATTGACATTTCTTCTTCTGATAAATTAATAGAATCTGCTCAATGTTCTTTGAAAAGTGATATCAAATGAGAAATGTTCATGCACTTCATGCAGCAGTTTAAGAGCAGATCTAATCTCTTTCTTATGCAAGCATCTTGACAAAGCTTCTGATCTTTCTTGAAACATTAATTGAGCATACTTATTAACTCTTTGAACTAGCACATACTTCTTTGCTTTGCTAAGAATGAATTTTTGTTCTGATTTCTGCAGTGATCTCAATTCAAATATGTTTTCGTTGTGTTTTACTTCTACTATTTGTTCATATCATGAATCTTTCAATCATTCAAATCATTCATTGCATCACTGTTGCTCAGTCATCTCATTCATACGTCGAATCTCTTTAAACAAAAGTTTAGTGATATCTCTTCTCATGTCATCAATCTTTGAAACATCTAATGTCTTCTGAGTTTCATCTGAATCTTGCTTCACTTGAAGTGCTGCAAATGAAAATTCTTCGTTCTTTAACTTATAGATTGAAAATTCTTTCAGTCGCGAAAGATCATCAACAACTGCTAAGTTTTTTTCAGAAACATAATGAATTGATAAATTGTATTTTGACAATCGCATTTATCATTTTGCGATTCTATCGTTAGCAGCATCTGAGATGAGCACTGAGCATAGTGCTCTGTGATCGATGTATAAAAGCATCGAGTAAAGATGTTTTACAATCAATCATCTGATTTCTTTCAAACATCAAAATATTGTCAGTATTTCTCTCTTCGTGATATGATATCATTGTTCAATCAATAAACATTGAAACGACAGAAACATTATTACTTGCACATTATCATGAAAATGTGAATTTCATTTAGTGTCTGATGCAGTAGTCTGTAGCTGAAATAAGACTTCTTCTAGCTCTATTTTTGAGACATCTGTGACGAGATGATACTGAAGTTTCTCGTCGTCTTCAGATAGTGATCTATGCACAATATTCTTCTTGACTATCTTAAAGACTGCTTGTTGTTTTGAATCTCAGTAAAATTTAATTACTGATCTAACGATTCACTTTCTGTCATTTGCAGTATACACTGTCATCTTCTCAAGAATCATCTTTTTCATGATTGACGTAAGATCAGCTCTGTCAGATATCAATGCTTGCAGAAAGAGTAACATAAAACAGAATCTGAGAAGTTTCTTATCATTCTTAAGTTCAAGTCAGTCTTGAATTGCTGCAATCTTATTCAATAATGATTAAATGTCAGACTTGCTTCTTTCAAAGTCGAGAATTTTCAGCTTTTCAACGAAGAATCTACACTTGATAGAATTAAGTGTTAATTTTGCTCATGCTAGTCGCGAAAAATAGTGTTTATGTAGAAACATCACTAGCTCTTCAAAGATGATAGCTTCTTCATAATCATCATTCATGAAGTGAGCAAAGATAGTGCTCTCAGAGATCATATTCAAGCTTGATTCAATGTTTGAAGAGAGAATCTCTTCTGTGATGATGTTTTTAAAACACGTATATATTTCAGAATCATCAATAAGCTCTTGATTCATTCTTAGATAGCAGTATTGTTCTATTGTCAAAATGAATTCGATCTTATAAACGTGTGAAAGAAACATGTGAACAGCGTAATACTCGTTGAAAGCATTCGTCTGAAATCAGATCTTTAGATGATGTTTTGATACTTCAATGAGAATCAACTTCATTCTTTGCATAGAATGATTGCTTTTTATGATAACGTCGTTAATCGAGTTAAACGTGTGTATCATTCTAAGCTTGCTCGATATGTTTTTCAACTTTCTGTAGAACTTCATCTTCATCGCTCAAAGACTGTGACATCTTGTTATAATTTTTGCTATCTTCAGTGTCGAGAAGTTTTCTCGTTGTCACTTCATCTCTTTTGAAGTGTATAGTGATGATTTAGCTTGTTGAGATTGCGTCTTCAAGTACATTGAGATTCTATGTTCAACTAAGTCTGTAAAAGACATGTTGCAAACGTCTGTTACAAATATATCTTTTCAGATAGTTAGCAGAGTCTTCGTCATTATCTTTCTTGTCTTGATGTCAGTCATTTTTTCTATCATCTGTGAAAAGTCTTTCACTCATTGACAAAACAAGTCAACTTCTTTGCTTTCTTTCTTTAGCATCTTTTGTCTGTAATTGCATGATCTTCTCTTTATGAGAAAATTGAGATACTCTCGATTGAATTCTTTATCTTTCTCATGAGCAGATAATTTCTCAGTTTGTTCGTCGTACTTATGAGAGACATGATGCTCATTCATGTTCATTGCTTCTCTTACGAGTGAAAGCAATACATCAATGATCATGCTCTGTGCTTGTGTATCAAAGACTATCTTGTCTAGTATGTTGTTGCATTTGATAGAAGTTTTTCTGATTGTAGATCTTCTTATGAATGAAATTCATTGATCTTCATATGTGTATTGTCATTTCTCATTCACTTTCTCAATCTCAAGCACATATGTTTCAAACTGATTTGTGATCATTGTTGTGTCTTGATGCATTTTTGTGTTCTGATTTATGACAGAAAGCAAAGAGTCTTTCGCTTGAGTGTTAACGAAGCATATGACATTCATAAAACTATGCAGCATCTTTAACAATTCTTTTGTTTTCTTAATGTTCTTGACTACAAATGTTGTGAATGAAAGACTTCGAAGAATTCACTTCGAGCTTGATATTCTCTGTCGATTTATCAATTCTGTAGTCATGACTTGATCAGTCGAGAGTTCATCTTGAGATACTGAGAATTTTTTAGTCGAATGTTTTACAAGTGAAAAACATTTCGATTTTAAACGAAACTTTTGAATCATTCTTCGTATTGCGTTTTGCTCAGATCTGTCTTCTGATCATATCATGTTCAAAAATTGCATTTGAAGATTTATCATATGATGTCTTGATAAATCTCTTCTTCTTCTGTATCGATCTCTAATTATTCAACTTTGCTCTCTTACTATTTCTTCTGTAGAATTTAGTTCTGAGATCAGTTCAGCGCTCATACATTGTTTCTCATGTACAAGCGCTAAGCTTTTTTCTTCTCTTCAGATTCAGAGATGTGATTGTAGTCATCATTTCACTTCTCTTTCTTCTGAGAAATCACTTTCTCGAATATTCTTTTCAGAACGTCGTCAATCATCTCGTTTTAAGTCATTTTCAGCTTCATCAGAGTTTCTTCATCATAAAGCAATACTTCGTTGTTCACTTGATGTGTTTCTTTAACTTTATCATTCAACTTGATATGAGAGCTTAAGATTGATCTGTAGTTGAAGAGTTTGATTGTGTTATGATTCTAGCTACGCATCTTTGTTGATGACTATGTTGATGATTATGTTGATGACTATTCTGAGAGCTATCGTCGATCGCTCATCGCTAAAGCATAGACTTGTTTCGAAGTCAATTCTATTCAGAGTTAGCTTATGTTCTTCTGAGTCATATAAATAGTTGACTCTTTTCTTCTAGATACTTTTCTTTCTTAGCATTTATATACTCGTTACATTACACTCATATGACTCGCTTTATGCTGACTTCTAACATTATATAAATGCTTCTTCATTACAGACGAAGTGAAATAATCTGCATCGATTTCTTTGAGTGCTTCTGCTAGTAGTTCTTCAATTCTCTATCGACTTTGATCTAGTGACTTGCATTCATGCAGCAGCACTCATCTTTCTTCTCTTGTGAGCTGATTCAGCGAGAATAAACAAAAGATTCGAACTCGTGCGCTGATCAGCAAGTATAAACAAACGATTGAAATCATTCAACTAGATCAAAGATCAGCGAATTAATCATTCATTCAGATTTGCAAGAAATTCTTCGAATTTGTTGAACAATCAAACGAGATCAGTCATAGAACTGCGTAAAGTCTTTATCTCGAGAAGCAAATTCTCAGTGAGTCTGCTTCAATGACATCGTTAATGCAATGATCTTCTCATTGCTCTATTTATCAGTGAATCGATTCGTTTATCAGTTCACATGCAACTAGTGAGTCTGCTTCAATGACATCTATTCTCAATGCAATGATCTACTCGCTCTTATTGTTTTATTCATCAGTGAATCTGATCATACATTCACGTGCAACTAGTGAGTCTGCTACAATGACGAGCTCAAAGTCAATCTCTTCAATGAGCAAGTCAATCAGTGAGTCTGCTTCAATGACATTGTCAATGCAATGATTTATCTTCTCATCATTCTATCTATCAGTGAATTGATCTGTTGACTCGTTCACATGCAACTAGTGAGTCTGCTTCAATGACACTTCTATCATGCATAGTGAGTCTGCTACAATAGACATTTCGATTTTACATAAGACTAAGAAAATACATTCATATGAACATGAATCATTGAAGAAGAGAAGTAATGTTACGATTCTAGCTACGCATCTTCATTGATGATTATGTTAATGACTATGTTGATGACTATTCTGAGAGCTATCGTCGATCACTCGTCGCTAAAGCATAAACTTGTTTCAAAGTTAACTTTATTCAGAGTTAGCTTATGTTCTTCTGAGTCATATAAATAGTTGACTCTTCTCTTCTAGATACTTTTCTTTCTTAGCATTTATATACTCATTACATTATACTCATATGACTCGCTTTATGCTGATCTCTAACAAATTGCTTCTACTCTGTGTTGATTTTCTTTTGTGTCTCTGATGTGATAGATGTTCTTATGATAATTCTCAATGACTTCAACAGATTGTAGTCACAATCTTTTCAGAAGCATTTCGTACGAAGAATTGCTCAAAATGACTGAGAATAATACATGCTTGAAATCTTTCTGAACAATGAGCTTAATAAAACATGTTTCATGCAGTCTTTCATAGCTTTCATTTTCTATTCTAACTGAGACTGTGCTAGACTTGAGTGTGAGATTCATTTGACGTATCATGCATTCTGACATGTGATTCATCGTTGCTTCTTCGTTCACAAGTACATTAGAGATTGTATAAGCTTTTCTTGCGTGTGATGAGATTATCATTATTGCTTGAGTGTAGAAATTATAATGTTTTCACTTCTGTTTGTGTTGAAATCATGCCTAGAATCTAATCACACTGCAGCAAGATAGTGCGTAGCTGAATAGAATGTTTGATCAATAGAGATAGCTTTAACTAGAAAACTAAGAATACAGAAGAAAGAAGACGATTTTGAGCTGTATCTATAGTAGAGCGAACAAAGAAGCAAAGTAGTTGATTTGTCAGAGCTCAAATAAATGAAATGTTTCAGCATATTTTGATTCGAAACATCATTGTTTCTTGTTCACATATCGAAATTTCTTGAGTCTATTGACTAGACTCTATTTCATCTCGACACGCTTCGTAACATTACTTTCTTCTCTTTAAAAGTCATGTCTCTATGACTTGTAGTGTAGTTTATAGCACTGACGTAAAGCTTGATGCTCGTCTTTCTATTAATCTTTCTATTGATCTTTCAAATCATCGAAATGTTTATTGTAGCAGACTCACTATGAGAAGAAAAGAGCGATCATTGTAGCAGACTCACTATTTGACGTAGAAACATGAGGTAGGTCGATTCATTGATAGATAGAGCGATGTGAGTAGATAGATCATCGCATTGACAGCGTTTTTATAGCAGACTCACTAGAAGAAAATCAACTAGCTCATCAAAGAAATTGATTCTGATTGTGTCATTGAAGCAAACTCACTAGTTGACATGAATTTGAATCGAGTTGAATTGAATTTGATGACACAGATTATTTTGACTCAACTGATTCACGAGTTTTTTGAGAGAGAAGAAAAAGATTTGTGATTCTTTAGCAATTAACGATCATATGTTCTCGTTGATTCTATTGATCGAGTGAATCGATGCTACTGAATGAGCGATAGATTCTCTAGCAATTCAACAGTCTTGTCGTTAATTCTATTGATTTTCTGATGTTGTTCTGTCTTTTGAAGTCGTCGATCATCAGATAAACAAATTTCTTTAGACTTGTTTCGTTGTTCATTGAGTGTCTTGAATGAATATTGATACTTGTATCGTAGAGTTAACGAATTCTTAGTTTAATGTTGAGATCATGTCTAGAATCTAATCACACTGCAGCGAGATAATGCGTAGCTGAATAAAATGTTTGATCAATAGAGATAGCTCTAACTAGAAAACTAAGAATACAGAAGAAAGAAGACGATTTCGAGCTGTATCTATAGTAAAGCGAACAAAGAGACGAAGTAGTCGATTTGTCAGAGCTCAAATAGATGAAATGTTTCAGCATATTTCAATTTGAAACATTGTTGTTTCTTGTTTACATATTGAAATCTCTAGAGTTTATTGACTAGATTCTATTTCATTTTGACATGCTTCGTAACAGTTTGAAATCTTTGACTGAGATTTCAATCACATTAACTTCTTTCAGAGTTTCTGATTCATTCAAGATATTAAATGAGATGACTTTTGTCTTTTTCTTCTTTGCTCTAGAATTAGGTTTCAGTCTCAATGCATTAATCATATCAGCTTGAAATCTTGAAGTCATAGCTGCAAGTTGCATGATAGACATGTTTACTGCAGTATTTTGAAGAAATGATGACGCGTCGAAGAGATTTTATGATTTCATATCTCGAGATTTTCTAGACTTCGCTTTAGATTCTCTTGATCTTTGTGTCTGATTTTCACTCGCAGCTGATTTTGATTGCTCAGCTATTGAGACTGCTTTACTTTGTTGATCAGATGCTTGAAATTCAGCTTCTTCTGCAGTTCTTTTCTCGCTCATCATAATCTCTTTCATTCATTTCTGTTCTCATGACATTGTCATCTTGACATTGTTTACTTTCTCATGAATAAAGATGTTGATGAAGTCATTATCTCACTTCATCAGATTATCTCAATTGAACTTTGTCAATTGATCTTTCTCTCTGATCTTGATCATATTAACTGTGATAGTCTGTGATTGTTTCTGAACGTAGTTATTCATTGAACTTTCATATTCTTCTTGATTAGAATTTCTTTCATACTCATTTCTTTCTTCGATTCATCATATAACAATTGTTTGCACTCTGTCTCTGACATTCTTCAAGACTGTCATGCTCATACAATCTGAGAATTTATGCTTTGCTTTACAGCATTTGAAACATATAATTTGTTCTGTCAATATGTCTTTATTCTTTGAAAAATAGCTGTCACTTTGATCTTTGTTATTATTGTTGTATTCTTCATTACTTGTGTTGCTGTAGAATTCAAATAATCGTGAAAAAGCAACTTGCTTAAAGTCACTATTTTTATATGATGATTTGATACAATTGAAAGAAGATTGATTGTTATCTATGATCATAGTCGAGAATGATGCTACAATATTACATAAAGCATCTGCATTTTGTTTTTATGCTTCTTGATATGTCATCTGTTGTTGCTTCATGATTTCTATGAACATTTTTTCTGATTCACTAGCTTGAAATGAATCTTGATGTGTTGCTGCAGCAATATCTGCTGTAAACTTCTCTTCTTCTGCGTTCTGAATGACTTTGATGATTTTCTTTACAGTCGACTTGATTTTAATTGCTAGCGTCGATCTCACTATTTTTCTAGTGATGTTATCATTCAAGTCTTTGATCATTCATCTTGCTATGTCTGATTTCAGATTCTTAAGATTCTGCTTCAGATATCTGATCTTTCTAAAATATTCATGAAGACGTTTTTCTTGTTGCTTGAATTCAAACAGTGAGTTCATGATCTTTTTTCTTTTATCACGCTTTTTCTTCTCAGAAAAGCGTTCTCTCAGTGAGCTCATCAGCTTCTCGAAGTTATTCTTCATCGAGACGTTTAATTCGCTGATATAAAGTTTTGCTTTCTTTATACAGTTTGATTTGACGAAGAAAGTCTTTGCTGCTGACTGTGTCTTCAGCGTGTCGAATTTTTCTTTGTATGATAGAAATGCAAACTCGACTCAAATGATAAAGATATTCAGATCTTCTTCTTTGCTCTCTACAAACTTAAACATTTTCATGTTCATCATTATGAAGAATGAGAATGATATTTTTGAAGTTGCGAGAATTGAGTTGATTTGCTCAGACTCACTCTTGAACTGTGACAGTTCTTCTATCTCAAAGTCTTTCGAATGAAAGTCAAGAAAAATATGACGAAAGATATTTATGAAATCATCTACTACTCAGAATGAAGAATACGTTCTATTCAAAGATCACTTTGCTCTCGATTGTTGATCAGATTTTACTTTCAATCTGTGTTGTAAAAGAAAGTCGTGTTGAAGATAGTCTGCTGCTCATTCAAGAAATACAGTGATCAATCTTGTATATTGCAGTTGTGCAGATAGATTCTGTCAGAATCGTGTTTAAATGATACAATCAAAGAAGATCAGAATTGATAGTGCTTGATCTTTAGAAATAGCTATAACTGAATATTAAGAATACAGAAGAAGATTGATACAAAAGCTTTTATTTATGTAATGTTCAGAGACTGTGCTAGACTTGAAAGAAATGTGTTTGTGACATGAAAAGAAGATGATGTAGATGAACAAGATGTTGATGAAAGAAAAGAATATTGAGAAAGAAAAAAAATGTTGAGTCATATCTGAATCAAATCTGAGTCAGATCTTGATCAGATTGTTGACTAACTTTAATCATTATGCAGAGTACTCGCTAGCATGCATTGCAAATTGATTAGAACTTCAGTCTTGTTCAGTCTTATCAATCTTGATACACTCATAACATTATTTTTCTTTTCGAAAATTCATGTTCGCATAAATGTAGTTCATTTGCTCACTTTTGTTGATAGTTATTTCGATATTTAGCGCGATTTGTTTGAATATAGCTTATGAAATTCATTCAAAACTTTCTCTGAGTCATTGAATTTCTCTTTATCAACATAGTATCATTCGTCGTTTCTATCTAGATCTTTTCATTTGACTTTGTATTGTATTCGATCTCGATAGCGTCTGAAGTTCAAGATATCATCTATCTTTTAATGTTCATCGTTTTCAATAGTGATTGATCTGAGTGATTCTGAATGCTGTTTTGATAGAGAGTTCTCTGAATACAATCATAGTAGTTTTGAGCTGAACATTGAATGCAGATGCTTCATGTTGACTGATAAACAAAGATGATAGAAGATACTCGCTTTAGCAGTGATTTGTTAGAGATTTAGTTGTTTATCTTTCAAATCTTTGCAGAGTCTCGTTGTCTTGATGTTTCTGAAAGATAGTCAAACTCAGTCATCTACTTCATATGTGACGTTTCATTTATATTTATTGATTTGAACTTTGATGATCAGCTTCGTCTTTTTCAATTGTTGATGATCGAAGCTCAGTAGCTTTTTCATTCAAATGACAATATCATTTGCTTTTCTAGCTTCAAGTCATTCATGAGTTGTTTCATAGTCAGTCGTATCTGAATTGAAACTCATTCAAGAGTGAAATTCTTTATTGAAGTAAAAGAGAATCATTGAAGTGATCAAGAAGATATTGAAATTGTCGTTGAATTTCATCATAGATATTCATTTGACTCAGTCGTTCTGCATGTAATTGCAGTAAGTTCTAAGTTTGCGTTCAACGTCTTGATTGACTCGTTTCGATTGATTGTCAATCTCAGAATGATAAACTGTGAATAAACTAACTGTGATTCTCAGTCACTTGCAAAGACTTTTTCACATAGTTGATATGAATTAAGTGTTATGAATGTGTCAGAATTGATTAGAGCTAGTCAATGATCTAGTCGAGATCTGATCTAGATCTGACTCAGGTTTGACTCAAATATGACTCAGCATCTTTTCTCTTTTCTAGCATCTTTTAATCAGCTTCTATTGTCTTCTAGACAAACACACTTCTTTGTGTTACGAGTGATCAACAGATTTCTATGATAAACACATTTCTTTGTGTTGCAAACATCTTTTAAATCAACATCTTTCTTGTGTTTCAACACGTTTTCTTTGAGACTAACATTTATCTGAATAACTACTATATAGAGCGTGTTCTTCTTGTCTTTTGTATCTTCTTTCTTCTGTATTCTTAAAGTCTTAGTTATAGCTATCTTTATAGATCAAACATTCTAGTCACGCATGCACTCTGATTAGTTTCTAGACATGATCTCAACATTACTTTAAAAATTCGTTAATCACATGATACTGATCTCTATACTCATTCAAATTCACTCGACTGACAACGAGACGAGTATAAAGAAATTTGTGTATCTGATGATCGACGACATCGAAAGACAGAACAACATCAAGAAATCAATAAAATTAATGAAAACATATAATCATGTGATTGCTAGAGAATCTATCGCTCAGTTAATAGCATCAGTTCAAATCAATTAATAGAATCAACGATAAAGAATCTTTGTTGATTGCTTGAGAATCACAAAAAACTCTTTCAAATCAGCAACACTCTTTTCTGAAGACTAAACACTTTAACAAATGATCTCACTATCTACTGTTGAGCATTGTCATTCGCTTGATCGTCAAAATCTTCATCATGATTCAATCATTTGTGAATACTCAACTTGATTTCTTCAAGAGTAATCAAAGTCTCAATTCAGTCATTTACTTCAAGTTATCTTCTCATTTATTGAAATTTCTTAGAACTAACTTCGTACAAAAACATCATCAATTCTTGTCTCATTCTCAGACACTTGATGAATCTCTGAAAGTCTCTACTCTCTGAAATATCAAAAATGTAAAGCAGCTACAACACTGAGTCAAACAAGATTCAGAAGTTTTTCTAGAAGATCTAAACAATTTTCAAACTCAATGAGATCTAAATGTAGAAGCTTGTGAGCTATTTGATAGAATACTCAGCGAACAGATATGAAAAACTCGTTTCAAGAAAATTGATCAAGCAAAAGAATGATCGAATCTAAATTTTAAAAAGCTTCAAGATCAGATGATGAAACTACAACATCGACTGCAATTGACTAAAGAAGATACTTCTACTTCTTTCATCATGTTCAATTCATTCAAGCGATTTCAAAAGCTTTCAAATTCATCTTTATTTACTGATGAAACAGAATCTTTCTGAAATGATTGACAAGAAAAGATTCGTGACAAGCTAGAAATTAACGTCGATCATTTTGATACTGATAGAGTCATACTGATTTATATTCACTTCAGAATCGATGAAAACGCAGTCAAAGCTACTTTAGCTTGACATCAACATGATTCATTGAATTTCTATAGAATGATCAATGATTTGTTAAATAAACTTGCTCAGCTATATGATGATTTCAACAAAGAGACAAACTTTCAAAGAGAGTATGCTAATCTCTCTCAAGAAAAGAGCAAATTCAGCAACTTTTATTCAATGTTTCAACGTCTGTTCTTTTATTTAGAATATCATGAAAAACAGTTGATAGTCGATTTATGAGACAAGATAATCTATCATCTTCATGCAGCTTAAAGTAGTCAATTGATTCAGTCAGAATCTCTGAACGAAATTCATGATTATCTGATTCATTTGAATAATGAGCAACGAGTCATGAATGATATCAAGAAAAAGAAATTTCTGAACAAAGTCAGAAAGCAGATCATCTTTGCTGATGAACATTTGAGATTCTTCTATAGAAAGATCGAAGTCATTGTATCAGTGAATCAGTTAAAATCGCGCGATGCAACTTTGATTAACGTCAAAGACTTGAATGTACAAGCTGAAATCTGTTTTATCTGTCACAAGTTGAGTCATATTTTTAAAGAGTGCTCTGATCGACTCTCTAGAGTCAATGCATTAGATGATGAGAATGAATTCAATCATTCAAGCTCTTACTCAGATTCTGATTCAAAAAACTAACTATCTCTTTCAGAATCATCAAAAAGATAGAGATAATATCTTTGTGCAGTCAAATCAAAGTTCTATTGAAAGAAAACTATTTTAAAAAGTCATTTCTGATCAATGCTTCTCTTATCTCTCAGAGCAATTCTTTCAACCTTTGCTCTTTGATAGATAGTAATTTCGTCGTCTACACGCTGATACATGACAAGCTAGTCAATAAAGTATGTCAGAAACTTGAAATACAATCTATATTACTAGCAAAAGAGAAGTTAATATGAGACTATGATGAGAAGCTAGCTGAAAAGACTATTACTCATAAGATTCTACTCAATCTCACGATCAAAAGTCATAAGAAATTGACTGTGTCAATGCTGATAGCTGATATCAAGCATCATGAAGTCATATTAAGCAAACTCTGAATGAACAAAAATGAAATATTATTGAACATGAGACATGATACTATCATATTCTCTGATCAATTAAATATTTCTATTTCGATTTTTTTGATTTTGTCAAATATGAAGCACTTAAGTTGATCGCGATCAACTTTGATCTCTTCAGCAGCTCACAGCAAAATCTCTAAGATGCTCAAGCGCTCAGTTTCATTCATTCAGAAAAAGTCATTCTTGATTCAAAACATAAACATCGTCTCTTTTCAAGCACTCATAAAACGAAAAAAGAAGAATCAGACAGAGGTTTTTGCTATGTTCATTGAAGACATCGATAGAAAAATCGTCTACAATACTCAATGCAAACTTGATGTCATAAATGTCTTTTCAGTCGATGAAATGACTCAGAATCTAGAAGATATTAAAGTCAAGTTATCATCAAAATATCAGAATTTTCTAGATGTTTTTGATCGAGCTCAAGCAGACAAGCTATCTGTTACGAGTGTGTCGAGATTGAATAGAGTTTTCTAGTCAACAAGCTCTAGAGGTTTTGACTCATGTTGAATCTCTAGCCTCAACACTCTATTCTAGCGCTTTCGATACTCGAGCAAATCTGCTTCGTCTTCTTTGTTTTGCTCTACTATAGATACAGCTCGAAACTCTCTTTGATTTCTTCTGTATTCTTAATATTCTAGTTATAGCTATCTCTATTGATCAAACATTCTATTCAGCTACGCACTACCTCGCTGCAGTGTGATTAGATTCTAGGCACGATCTCAACATTATATTAAGAATTCGTTTACCACATGATATCAATTTCATTACTCATTCAAGCTACTCGACGAACAACAAAACAAGTATAAAGAAATTTGTTTTACCTGATGATCGACGCAATCGAAAGACAGAACAACATCAGAGAATCAATAGAATCAACGACGAGACTGTTTGAATTGCTAGAGAATCTACCGCTCATTAAGTACGCACAGTTCACTCAATTAAGAGAATCACGATAAAGAATCTTCGTGAATTGCTCTAGAATCAACTCATTCTCGTGAAGCAGACGAGTGAAAATAAGCTGTTCAACTCATCTCTTTCCCTCTTCGCTTCGAATCAAGCTCGTGAATCAAGCGAGTCAAAACAATCTGTGTCGTCAGATCAAATTAGTGAGTCTGCTACTACAAATGACGTTCTCATAGTGAGTCTGCTACAATGACACTCTTCGTCAATGCAATGATCTACCTACTTTCATCGCTCTATCTATCAGTGAATCGATCTACCTCACGTTCACATGCAACTAGTGAGTCTGCTTCAATGACAAGTCGATAGTTGATCTCTTCGATGAGCAAGTCGACTAGTGAGTCTGCTTCAATGACATTCTTCGTCAATGCAATGACATACTTACTTTCATCGCTCTATCTATCAGTGAATCGATCTACCTCACGTTCACGTGCAACTAGTGAGCCTGCTTCAATGACAAGTCGATAGTCGATCTCTTCGATGAGCAAGTCGACTAGTGAGTCTGCTTCAATGATCATTCTATTTCACATAGTGAGTCTGCTACAATAGACATTTGACGAGTTGATTTGAATCAATAGAAAGATTGATAGAAAGACAGGCATCAAGACTCTACGTCAATGCTATGAACTACACTACAAGTTATAGAAACATGACTTTTAAAGAGAAGAAGATAATGTTATGAGTGTGTCGAAATTGAATAGAGTTTTCTAGTCAACAAGCTCTAGAAGTTTTGACTCATGTTGAATCTCTAGCCTCAACACTCTATTCTAGCGCTTTCGATACTCGAGCAAACCTGCTTCGTTCTCTTTGTTTTGTTCTACTATAGATACAGCTCGAAACTCTCTTTGATTTCTTCTGTATTCTTAATATTCTAGTTATAGCTATCTCTATTGATCAAACATTCTATTCAGCTACGCACTATCTCGCTGCAGTGTGGTTAGATTCTAGGCACGATCTCAACACTATCATCTCATCGTTCATATGATCATAAGATAGAGCTTACTAGTTGTTGAGATCATGCCTAGATCATTCAATCAAAGAGACTTGAGACTGATATGTATGTATTGCTCTTTAGAGATAGTTATAACAAGATATTAAGAATACAGAAGAGAAAGAGTGCAAGCTCTTCTATAAATAATGACTTGAGACTGCGCTAGACTCAATACAGATGTGATGTAATATGTCAGATGTGTTTGTCTAAAAGAATGATGAAAGAGATGAATGAAGAAAGTGCTGAACAACGAAAAGAAGTGCTGAGAATGACTTGAAGAATTCAATAAAGATGTGCTAGATTTAAACTAGACATAGCATCATCTGAACTCTGATCGATTCAGACATGTTTGTAACATTACTTTCTTCTTTGAACATTCATGTTTGCATGAATAGAAAAGAAATAAGAGCAAAAAATTCATCGTGTTTTCAATTTAGTGCAACTTATTCAAGTATAGCTTGTGAAATTCGTTCAGAACTTTCTTCGAGTCATTGAATTTTTCTTTATCGACATAGTATCATTCGTCGTCATGATCTATCTTGATTCATTTGATCTTGTATTGTAATCTTTCTCTATATCATCTGAAGTTCAATATATCGTTTACTTCTCAGTGCTCTTCATTCTCTTCAATGATCAATGATCTAAAGAACTCAGAATGTTGTCTCGATAAAGAGTTGTTTGATGAAGATCGTAGACACTTCGAGCTGAACATTGAATGTATATGCTTCATGCTTCTAGATAGCTGAAAACAATAGAAGATCTCAACTTTGACTGTGATTGAATAGAGATCGAGCTGCTTGTCTTTCAAATTCTTGCATGATTTAGTGATTTTGATGTTTTCAAAGACTAATCAAACTTAATCATCTACTTCATAGATGACATCTCGTCTATGCTTGTTCATCTGAGCTTCAATGATCTGCTTGATCTTTTTCAATTGTTGATGATTGAAGATAAGAAGTTCGCTCATTTGAATGACAATGTCATCGATCTTTCTAGCTTCAATACGTTAATGAGTCATTTTGTAATTAGTCGTATCTGAATTGAAACTCATTCGAAGGTGAAAGTCTTTATTGAAGTAGAAAGAGATCATCGAGATAATCGAGAACGTATTGAAATTGTCACTGAATTTCATTATTGAAAGTCATTTAACTCAGTCATTCTGCATGTAATTGCAGTAGATTCAAAGTTTGCATTCAACATCTTGATTAGCTCGTTTCGACTGATCATCGATCTCTGAATGATAGATTGTTGATAGATTGACTTTGATCTTCAGTCGTTTGCAAAGACTTTGTCACATGATCGATATGAACTGAAAGTCTCTATTCGAAACAATAGAACTGAGTAGATCATGAAGTTGATAGACGTTTCATAGCATGATTCATACTGTTTCTTCGATTGAGATGTCATCATCTTCTCAATGACAGAGAACATAGTGACATTCTTTGAAGAGACAACATATGATCATGCAAATGACGTTATAGTTTTCTGATAAAGATAGCTCAGTGATGAAGTTCATAGCTATATCTTGTCAACGCTGCTGAGAGATTGATAGAGATTGAAGCAAATCATTTGTATCATCTTGAGATGCTTTGCTTCACTGATAAACATGACAGTTTCAAATGTATTTGTTAGAAACCAGCATAGAGCGAGTCATATGAATGTAAGGTAACGAGTATATAAATGCTAAGAAAGAAAAGTATCTAGAAGAGAAGAGTCGACTATCTATATGACTCAGAAGAACATAAGCTAACTCTGAATAGAGTTGACTTCGAAACAAGTCTATGCTCTAGCGACGAGCGATCGACGATAGTTCTCAGAATAGTCATCAACATAGTCATCAACATAGTCATCAACATAGATGATAGCTAGAATCGTAACATTACTTCTCTTCTTCAACGATTCATGTTTGCATGAATGTATTTTCTTAGCCTTGTGTAGAATCGAAATGCCTATTGTAGCAGACTCACTATGCAAGATAGAAGTGTCATTGAAGCAGACTCACTAGTTGCATGCGAACGAGTCGACAGATCAATTCACTGATAGGTAGAGCGATGTGAGTAGATAGATCATCGCATTGACGATGAGTGTCATTGAAGCAGACTCACTAGTTGCATGTGAACTGGTAGGCGAATCGATTCACTGGTAGATAGATCGATGAGAGAGTCATCGCATTGACGATGTCATTGAAGCAGACTCACTAGTTGAACAGAAACTCGAGGTAGGTCGATTCACTGATAGATAGAGCGATGTGAGTAGATAGATCATTGCATTGATCGTGTCATTGAAGCAGACTCACTTCTGATTCAGATCTACTACATAGTAGAGCTTGTTTCGTTTGTTGATCGACTCAATCAAGAGATCAATCATTGTCTGTCTTTGTAGCAGACTCACTTCGAGTGTCGTTCAAGCAGACTAACTATCGAATGACTGACTCTGTCGACGAGATCAATCGTTATTTGTTCTTGTAGCAGACTCACTATCGAACGTGTCATTAAAGCAGACTCACTAGTTGCACGTGAACTGATAGGCGAATTGATTCACTGATAGATAGAGCAATGAGAAGATCATTGCATTGACGATGTCATTGAAGCAGACTCACTGAGAGTTTCAATATAGAAACAAGCTCAAAGATTTGCTTGTTGTCGAAGACATTATCGTGTCATTGTAGCAGACTCACTAGTTGCACATGAACGAGTAGGCGAATCAATTCACTGGTGAGTAGAACGATGAGAGTAGATGAATCATTGCATTGACGATGAATGTCATTGAAGCAGACTCACTGTTGAGGTTTGCTCATCGAGATAGAGACTTCACGCAGTTCTAGACTGATCTCTTTGATTGTTCAACAAATTCGAAGAATTTCTTGCGAATCTGAATGAACGATTAATTCGCTGATCTTTGACCTAGTCGAATGGTTTCAATCGTTTGTTTATACTCGCTGATCAGCGTACGAGTGAAGAAAGGTGAGTGCTGCTGCACGAACGCAAGTCGCTAGATCAAAGTCGATAGAGAATTGAAGAACTACTAGCAGAAGCACTTGAAGAAATCGATGCAGATTATTTCACTTCGTCTGTAACGAAGAAGCATTTATATAATGTTAGAAGTCAGCATAGAGCGAGTCATATGAGTGTAAGGTAACGAGTATATAAATGCTAAGAAAGAAAAGTATCTAGAAGAAAAGAATCGACTATCTATATGACTCAGAAGAACATAAGCTAACTCTGAATAAAGTTGACTTCGAAACAAGTCTATGCTCTAGCGACAAGCGATCGACGATAGTTCTCAGAATAGTCATCAACATAGTCATCAACATAGTCATCAACATAGATGATAGTTAGAATCGTAACAGTATTGTTGAATAGTTGCTTGATGATCTGATCAATAGTAGAAGCGTTGAACTAGGTCAATCGTTCATCTAATGTCAGAGTGCAAGATTGATGATTGATCATGAATATTTCAAAGCAATTTTGTATGCATTTGTTTTGACACTCATAGTAGATTCTTTTTGAATAGAACGTTGTCAATGATTTGACAGTTTTTTAGCTTCATGTCATGAAGCTTCAGTTCATTTTTGTTCATAGCTTGTTGATACTCATTGCATAGTTCATTCTTCTGATTGACTAAGCGTACGCGTTGATAGAAATTAGTCTCGTATTCAGATTCGATTTCGAACTCAATCGATAAAACGTCTATTCAATTCAAAGTCAGTATAGTCTGAAAATGATCATCTATGTCTTTAGCTGATTCAGAACTATCGATCATCGACATTTTAGTTAAAGCATCGACTTTGATGTTTGTTTTGCCTGATTGAAAGATAATCTGAAAGTTAAACTTCGATAGAATATTCAGATAGTTCGCTTGTCATCGAGTCAGCTGTTTGTTTTTCATAAAGATCTTCAAAGTCTGATGATCAGTAAATATCTGAATAGATAGCTCAGTACTCTTTAGTTTGAGTCGTCAGTGTTCAAAACATCGAATGATAGCTAGCAATTTCTTGTCATAGATGTGATAATTGCATTCAGCTGAAATCATGCTCTTGCTATAGAAGACTATCGAGTGAAGCATATTCTCGTCATTGTACTGAGATAGTATGTCGTCTTTTACATAGTTGAATGCATCGATTTTCAAAATAGCTTGATGTTTGACATTGAAATGACGTAGAACTGAGACTGAGCTGATCTGCTTCTTTAGATTGTCAAAGACTTCGACGCAGACTTCGTTTCAAACAAAAGACGTGTTTTTTCAAGTCAGCTGAGTGAATGACTTGACTAGTTTTAAAAAGTTCTTGATGAAGCATCGATAGAAATTGACGAAGTCGACGAAGTCTTGTACCTCTTTTAGATTAGTAGATGTAGCTCAATTGACTATAGCTTTCACTTTGATAAAGTTCATGCAAAGATCTTGTTTTGATACTATGATTTCTAAGAAGACTGTTTCTTCTACGTTGAATTTGCACTTTCGAATATCTATCTGCAGATCAGCGTCTCATAGACAATTTAGTATCATCTTGACATGTTGTTTATGCTTTTTTTGAGTCTTGCTGTATATGAGAATGTCGTCTAAATAAGCTTGGCAGAAGTCATTTAGAAAGTTTCATAGAACATCATTCATATATTGCTGAAATGAGGTCAAATCGTTTGTTAATTCGAATGATAGAATCTTTGATTTGTACGCTTTTAGAGCGATAATGAAGATTGTATAGTTCTCACTATCGAGATGCATACGAAGTTTGTTGAAAGCGAAAATTATATTCAGTCAAGTCAGATGCTTGCAGTCAACGATTTTGTCAATCATCTCATCTATGAGCGATAGAGAGTAATGATTTCTTTTGATAATGACATTGAGCTTTTGATAGTTGATGCAGAAGCGAAGATTGTCATTGATCTTCAGAGTGAATAAAACGAGTGAGAAATATGAGATCTTGCTAAAAGTAATAAAACTCTTTGACAGATTTTCGTTCAGATATTCTTTGATCTTCTGAAGCTTGTAGAGTGACATTCAATAAGCTCGACATCTAGAAGAAATGACATCGTTAGTGAGCTCTATCTTATGATCATATGAACGATGAGGTGATAGCTTATCGACTTGAGCTCGATCAAACACGTCGATGAAATTCTGATATTTCGAAGATAACTTGACTTTGATGTCTTCTAGATTTTGAGCTGATGCATCGATGAAAGCGATGTCTAGAATGTTCAGTTTGCATTGAGTGTTGTAGACTATTTTTCTATCAATATCTTCGATCGACATAGCGAAAATCTCGATGCGATTCTTCTTTGATCGTTTAATCAATGCATGAAAAGATGCAGTTTTCACACTGAACATAGAAAAGTTCTTTTTTGAAGCAGTAGAAGCTGATCATTGAAGCACTTTGAGAGCTGAACTGATAGAAGAATTTGATGATCATGATCATTTTGAGTGTGAAGCTCTGACTGACATTGAAAAAACAGAAATGAAAGCTTTTAATTGATTTGAAAAAACGATGACATCGTTTTGCATATTTAGTAGTATTTCATTTTTATTCATTCAGAACTTTTCTAATATGACATCATGATGATTTATATCAGCTATTAACATTGAAACAATCAATTTCTTATGACTTTCGACTGTGAGATTGAGTAGAATTTTATGAGTAATGATCTTTCTTGTCAGCTTTTTGTCATATTCTCTTATTAACTTCTCTTTAGCTAGTCGTATGAGTTGAATTTTGAGCTTCTGACATATTTGATCAACTAGCTTTGTATGAATCAAGATGTAGATCATCGAGTCATTATTTATCAAAGATCGTAGCTTGAAGAATTCGTCTTGCGAGAATAGAATGACATTGACTAGAAATGACTTTTCGAAGTAGTTCTCTTCGATAGATGAAATTTCGTCGATTAGATTGTACAAAGAAATGATCTCTATCTTTTTGATGACTCTGAAAGAGATGATTAGTTTTTTGAATCAGACTCTGAATTGAAGTTCGAAGAATGATCAAACTCGTCATCTAATAAGTTAATTCTGAAAGATCTATTCAAGCACTCTTTAGAAGTATGATCAGACTTATGACATAAAAAGCAGTTTTCGATTAGTAAGTCATTTTCTTTGATGCTAGTCAAAACAGCGTCACGTGATTTTGACTGATCAATCATCTTTGTTTCTATGATTCTACGAGTAGCTTTGACTGATTCTTCAGCGTAGATGATCTGTTTAGTTGTTTGAGCTTTGATCATTGCTTCTTTATTCTTGATCTCTCAAATAGCTCGTTGATCGTTATTCAATTGAATGAGATAGAAATAAATTTCTTTCAGAGTACTGAGTTGAATAAATTGAGTTACTCAAGCGAATTGAAGTCGAGAGTTTATTTTATTCTTTAGATCGACGATCAGCTGTTTTTCTTGATAGTCTAGATAGAAGAATAGTTGTTGAAATTGAGTATAAAACTCGCTGAATTTCTTCTGTTCTTGAATCAAGTTGTAGTAGTTTCTACGAAAGTTGACTTCTTTATCTGAGTCATTGAACAACTGAGCTAGCTCTTTCAAAAGCTCATCGACGATCTTGTATGAGTTGAAACAGTCACGTTCGCGTTTTGACTGAGTGATCTCAGCTGCATCATTGAATAATCTGAAATGTACGTAGCTCAGCTTGACTCATTCACTTGAAAAGAGATCGACGTTGATTTCTAGCTTGTTCTGAACTTTTTCATACCAGTTCTCTCAGATAGAGTTCTTTTCATCAGTGAACAACGAAGAATCGAGTATTTTCTGAGATCTAGAACGCTCAGAGTAGATTGACGATGACGAGATAATCTCTCTAGCTTGTAGTCTAGCTTTCAGCTCTTCGCATCGTTTCTTCAAAGCTTTCATAGTCATAGAAGATGTTATGATTTCAACGAATGAATCATTATCTTCGACAATGAAGAATGAAGCTTCGAAACGCTCTTTGAAGAGACGAGACATGATGAAGAAGAAAGAAGAGATTGAATTGAACGAGTGTTTTAAAAGAAAGAGATCGAGCGAAGAACGATGCTCGACAATAGAAGATGAAGTCGTTTTTGTTGTTTGATTTGAGAATTGATTGATTCTCTTGATTGATTTGATTCTCTAGCAATCAACGAAGATTCTTTATCGCTGATTCTATTAATCGAAGTGAACGATGCATACTTAATGAGCTGTAAGTCGTCTAGCAATTCAATCAGCCTCGCTGTTGATTCTATAGATTCTCTAGTGTTGTTCTGTCTTTCGATTGCGTCGATCATCAGATAAACGAATTTCTTTAGACTCGATCTGCCTGAACGAGTATATTGAACGAGTAATGAGTATCTGTATCGTATGATAAACGAGATTCTTAATGTAATGTTGAAATCATGTCTAGATCATTCAATCAAAGAAACTCGAGACTGATATGTATGTATTGCTCTTTAGAGATAGCTATAACAAGACATTAAGAATACAGAAGAGAAAGAGTGCGAACTCTTCTATAAATAATGGCTTGAGACTACGCTAGACTCGATACAGATGTGATGTAATATGTCAGATGTGTTTGTCTAAAAGAATGATGAAAGAGATGAATGAAGAAAGTGCTGAACAACGAGAAAAAGTGCTGAGAATGATTCGAAGAGTTCAATAGAAGTGCGCTAGGTTCAAACTAGGCATAGCATCATCTGAACTCTGATTGATTCAGACATGTTCATAACACTAGTGACGCAACGTCATCTCACTGTTGAGCATATTGAATGTCTTTCTACAAGCTTCAGAAAGTAAAGAAATATCTGAACAAAAATCTTTTCAAAGAATTTATAATCTCTAGCAAAGCTTCGTATTTCTCATTCATTCTGTTTATCTTGAAAGCAAATGAAGATCTACAATTCTGCGTTGACTATTGAAAGCTCAATGCTATTATCAAAAGAAATCGCTATTTTCTATCTCTGATAGATGAGATGATCAACAAAATAGTTGATTGCAAGCATCTGACTCGATTGAATATTATTTCAACGTTCAACAAACTACGAATGCATTCTGATAGTGAGAACTACACTATCTTTATTATCGCGTTAAAAGTGTATAAGTCAAAAGTGTTACTCTTCAAACTTACTAATGATTCTGTCTCATTTCAGCAGTATATGAATGATGTTTTATGAGACTTTTTAAATGACTTTTGTCAAGTCTATCTAAACGACATTCTGATTTACAGCAAAACTCAACAAGAACATTGACAACATGTCAGAATGATATTAAATCATCTATGAGAAGCTGATCTACAAGTAGATATTTGAAAGTGCGAATTCAATGTAGAAGAAACTGTTTTCTTAGAAGTCATAGTATCAGAACAGAGTCTTCGTATGAATTTTATCAAAGTGAAAGTCATAGTCAACTGAACTACGTTGATCAATCTAAAAGAGATTCAAAGCTTCGTGAGATTTGTTAACTTCTATCGTCGTTTCATTAAGAACTTCTCGAAGCTAGTCAAATCATTCACTCAGCTGACTAGAAAAGACACGTCTTTTGTTTGAAACGAAGTCTGTGTTCAAGCTTTTGATGATCTAAAGAAACAAGTCAGCTCGATCTCAGTTCTACGACATTTCAATTCAAAACAACAGACTATTCTGAAAATCAATGCATCTGACTACATCAAAGATGAAATACTATCACAGTACGATGATGAGAATGTTCTTCATTCAGTAGCATTCTACAGCAAGAGCATGATTCTCACTGAATGCAATTATCACATCTATGACAAGAAATTGTTAGTCATTATTCAATGCTTTGAACACTGAAGACTCGAGCTAGAATGCACAAAGCTGTTCATTCAGATGTTCATCAATCATCAAACTTTGAAGATCTTCATGAAAAACAAACAGTTAACTCGACGTCAAGTCAATTATCTAGACATTCTATTTAAGTTTAACTTTCAGATCATTTTTCAATCAGGCAAAATGAACTCTAAAGTTGATGCTCTAATCAGAATGTCTCTGATCAACGTCTCTGAATCAGCTCAGCGTACTGAAGATCACTATCAGATCATTCTGACACTTGATAGAATAAATATTCTAGCTATCGAATCTGAAGTTAATCTCTATCAGTGAGTAAAAGATGTCAACAAGACAAATGAGCTTTGCAATGAGTATAAACAAGCTATAAGCAAAAACAAGCTCAAGCTACATAGCACTGAATTGAAGCACTGCAAGATCGTTGACAACGTTCTGTTCAGAAAAGATCTACTGTGAGTTTCTGAGAAAATGCATACGAAATTGCTAAAGAAAATTCATGATCAGTCTTTCATCTTTCACTCTGACAATCAAAGAACTATTGATCTAGTTCAACGTTTCTACTATTGATCAAATCATTGAGCAACGATTAAACGTTACATTTGAAACTGTCATGTCTGTCAATGAAGCAAGACATTTAGAAATAGCATCAATGAACTTCTTCATTCTCTATCAATTTCACAGAAACGCTGAAAAGATATAGCTATGAACTTCATCACTGAGTTATCTCTATCAGAAGATTATAACGTCATTTGCACAATCATATGTTGACTCATCAAGAAACGTCACTATGTTTTCTGTCATTGAGAAAATGAAGACATCTCAGTCAAAGAAACGGTTTGAATCATGCTATGAAACGTTTATCAACTTCATGATCTACTCAGTTTCATTGTTTTGAACAGAGACTCTCAGTTCATATCAATCATGTGACAAAGTCTTTGCAAGCAACTAAGAATCACGACTAGTTTATCAACAATCTATCATTCTGAGATTGATAATCAATTGAAACAAGTTAATCAAGATGTTGAACGCGAACTAAGAATTTACTGCAGTTACATGCAGAACGACTGAGCAAAATGACTATCAATGATAGAATTCAGTGAGAATTTCAATATCTTCTCGATCATCTCAATGACTTCGTTCTACTTCAATAAGAGTTTTCACTCACGAATGAGTTTCGATTCAGATATTACTGATTATGAAACAACTTGTGAACGTCTTGAAGCTAGAAAAGCAGACAATATTGTCATTTGAATGAAAGAGCTTCTTATCTTCAATCGTCAGCAATTGAAAAAGACGAAGCAGATCATTGAAGCTCAGATCAATAAACATAAATGAGACGTTATTTATGAAGTAGATGACTGAGTTTGATTATTCTCTAGAAATATAAAGACAACTAGATCATGTAAGAATTTGAAAGACAAACAGCTAGAACTTTATCAAATCACTGTCAAAGTTGAAACCTTCTATCATTTTCATCTATCAATAAGCATGAAGCAGCTGCATTCAATGTTTAGTTCGAAGCTATTGCGTTCTTATTTCAATGACTTCTTATCAGAACAGCATTCAGAATCTTTCAAATCGCTCACTATTGAAGATGATGATCATTGAAAGATAAATGACATTTTGAACTCTAGATGCTATCAAGATTGAATACAATACAAGATCAAATGAACAGAACTAGATCAAAACAATGAATGATACTATGTCGATAAAGAAGAATTCAAGAGCTTGAAAGAAGTTCTAGTTGAATTTCATAAACTCTATTCAGACAAGTCACATTAAATTGAAAAACAGTGAAAATTTGCGTTTCATTTGTTTTATTCATGCGAACATGAATTTTCAAAGAGAGAGATAATGTTACAAATGTGTCAGAATTGATTAAAGCTAGTCAACAATCTATTCGAGATCTGATCTAGATCTGACTCAGGTTTGACTTAGATATGACTCAGCATCTTTTCTCTTTTCTAGCATCTTCTAATCAGCTTCTATTGTCTTCTAGACAAACACACTTCTTTATGTTACAAGTGATCAACAGATTTCTATGACAAACACATTTCTTTGTGTCACAAACATTTTTCAAATCAACATCTTTCTTATGTTTCAACACGTTCTCTTTGAAACTAGCGTTTATCTGAGTAACTACTATATAGAGCGTGTTCTTCTTGTCTTTTGTACCTTCTTTCTTCTGTATTCTTAAAGTCTTAGTTATAACTATCTTTATAGATCAAACATTCTAATCACGCATGCACTTTGATTAGTTTCTAGACATGATCTCAACATTGAGAGTCTTTGTTTGAAACAATAGAACTGAGTAAATCATGCAGTCGATAGACATTTCATAGCATGATTCAAACCGTTTCTTTGACTGAGATGTCATTGTCTTCTCAATGACAAAAAACATAGTGACGTTCTTTGATGAAACAACATATGATTGTGCAAATGACGTTATAGTCTTCTGACAGAGATAGTTCAATGATGAAGTTCATAGCTATATCTTTTCAACGTTTCTGTGAAATCGAGAGAGAATGATGAAGTTCATTGATGTTATCTTTAGAAGCTTTGCTTCGCTGACAAGCATGATAGTTTCAAATGTATTGTCGAATAGTAGCTTGATGATCTGATCAATAGTAGAAACGCTGAACTAGATTGATGATTCGTCTATTGTTGAGATGAGAGATTAAAGATTGATCATGCACTTCTTGTAGTAATTTCGTGTGCATGTTCTCAGAAATTCACAGTAGATCTTTTCTAAATAGAACGTCGTCAATGATTTTGCAGTTCTTCAGTTTAGTGATATGAAATTTGAGCTTGTTGTCGTTCATAGCTTGTTTATATTCACTGCAGAACTCATCTGTTTGATTGATCATACATACTCATTGATAGAGATTTGCTTCTGATTCAATAGATAGAATATTGACTTTATTAAAGATCAGAATAATCTGAAAGCAATTTTCAAGTTTTTGAGCTGATTCAAAAACGTTCACTAGAAGCATTCTGATTAAAGCATTGACTTTAATGTTTATTTTGCCTGATCTAAAGATGATCTGAAAGTTGAACTTCAATAGAATGTTCAGATAGTTGACTTGTTGTCAACTCAACTGTTTGTTTTTCATGAAGATCTTCAAAGTCTGATGATCAATGAACATTTAAATGAGTAGTTTAATACATTTCAATTTGAATTGTCAGTGTTCGAAGCATCAAATAATGACTAGCAATTTCTTGTCATAAATGTGATAATTGATTTCAGCGAGAACCATGCTTTTGCTGTAGAAGATCACTGAATAAAGAACTTTCTCGTCATTGTACTGAGATAGTATTTCATCTTTTACATAGTTTGAAGCGTTGATCTTCAGAATAGCTTGTCGTTTGAGATCAAAGTGACAAAGTACTGAGATCGAGCTGACTTGTTTCTTTAGATTATCAAAGACTTGAACACAGATCTTATTTTAAACAAAAGACGTGTTCTTTCTAGTCAGCTGAATGAATGATTTGACTAGCTTCAAGAAGTTCTTAATGAAACGACGATAGAAGTTAACAAATTTCATGAAGCTTTGAATTTCTTTTAAATTGATCAAAGTGATTCAGCTGACTATGACTGTCATCTTACTGAGATTCATACAAAGATTTAGTTCTGATACAATGACTTCTAGAAAGACAGTCTCTTTTACATTGAATTTGCACTTTCGAATATTCATCTGCAGTTCAGCTTCGCGTAGTCATCTCAATACTAGTTTGACGTGATCTCTATGTTTCTTTCTTGTTTTGCTATAGATAAGAATGTCATCTAGATAGACTTGACAAAAGTTGTTCAGAAAATCTCATAAAACATCATTCATATATTGCTGAAAGAAGATCAATTCATTAGTCAGTTTGAATGATAGCATTTTGTATTTATATGCTTCTAAAACAGTAATAAAGATGATGTAATTCTTGCTATCAAGATGCATTTGAAGTTTGTTGAATGCTGATATAATGTTCAATCTAGTTAAATGCTTGCAACTCACTATTTTATCAATGATCTCATTTATCAGCGATAGAGAATATTTATTTCTTTTGAAAATGACATTTAGCTTTTGATAGTTCATACAGAATTGAAGATCTTCATTTGCTTTAAGAGCGAATAAAACGGGAAAGAAATAGAGAGTCTGATTGAAAGTGATGAATTTCTTCAACAGATTCTCGTTCAGATACTTCTTTACTTTCAGAAGTTTGACAGAGAACATTTAATATGTTCAACAGTGAGAAAACATTGAATCATTGATGAGCTCGATTTTATGATCATAGAAGTGATAAGAAGGTAGTTTATTCGATTGAACTCGATCAAAAACATCTAAAAACTCATGATATTTCAATGACAGCTTCGCTTTAATATCTCTCAAATTCTGAGTCATTTCATTGATTGAAGAGACGTTTAAAGCATTCAAATTGCACTGAGTATTGTACGTAATTTCTTTATTGATGTTCATCATGAATAAAGCAAAGACTTCGATCTTGTTCTTCTTTGAATGATTCAACAATGTTTTAAACAAAGCGATGTTTATGCTTTGAATCGAGAATGACTCTTTCTGAGCAGTGATTGAAATGAATTATTTGAGCATCGTAAAGATCTTAGTCTGAGTGATTGAAGAGAGCGAAGTTGATCATGATCAACTTGAGTGCTTTGAATTGAGCTAGATCGAAAAAATCGAAATAGAAGTATTCAATTGATTCGAAAAAACAATGACGTCGTTTCACATATTCAGTAATATTTCGTTTTTATTCATTCAGAGCTTACTCAATATGACTTCATGATGATCAATATCAGCTATCAACATTGATACAGTTAATTTTTTATGACTTTTGATGATGAGATTGAGTAGAATTTTATGAGTGATTGTCTTCTTAGATATCTTCTCATCATAATCTCTTATTAGCTTCTCTTTTGTCAATGATATAGATTGAATTCTCAGTTTCTTGCATACTTTATTGACTAAATTAGAATGTATGATCATGTAAATGACTGAATCACTGTCTATTAGAAAACGAAGGCTGAAAGATTGATTCTGAAAAATGAGATGAGCATCAATTAAAAACGACTTTTCAAAGTAATTTTCTTTCAATAGAATTTCATTTAGTTTGCACAAAGATATAATCTCTATTTCTTCAATGACTTTTGAAAAGATGACTAGTTTTTTGAATCGAAATTTGAATTGAAATCGAAGCAATCATATTCTTTGTTCACTGCATTGATTTTAGTAGATTGATCAAGATACTTCTTAAAGCTATGATTTGATTTATGACATATGAAACAGCTTTCAAATAGAATGTCTGCTTCTTTGACGTTAGTTAAAATCGCGTCATGCGACTTTAGCTGATCAGATTTCGAATGATTGACTGATTGAGTGATAACAATTGCTCTATGAAAGATAGTCTTTGAAACATCATTGACATGTTTGAGCTTGTTCTTGATCTTTCAAATGACTCACTGATCATTATTCAAATGAATCAGATAGAAACGAATTTCTTTTAAAGAATCAGATTGAACTAGTTGATTTACTCAAATAAATCAAAGACGAGAATTGATTTTATCTTTCAAATCAACGATCAGTTGCTTTTCGTGATAGTCTAAATAAAAAGATAGACGTTGAAACTGAGTATAGAATTCATTGAATTTCTTGAATTCTTGAATCAAGTTGTAGTATTTTCTATGAAAGTTGACTTTCTTATTTGAATCATTAAATAACTGAGCTAACTCTTTCAAAAGATCTTCGACGATTCTATAGAGATTGACATAATCACGTTTGCATCTAGCTTGAATGATCTCAGCTGCGTCATTGAATAATCTCGAATGTATATAGTTCAATTTGACTCATTCATTAAAAAAGAGATCAACGTTGATCTTTAGTTTATTCTGAATTTTTTCGTATCAGTTTTCTTAAGTAAAGTTCTTTTCATCAGTAAACAGCAAAGAATCAGGTATTTTTTGAGATTTAGAACGCTCAGAGTAAATGAAATCAGAAGAAGTGTTTTCTTTAGCTTGAAATTTAGTTTTCAACTCTTTGATTTCATCTTCTTGTTGTTTATTTAACTCGTAGAGTTGATCTGTTTCTTCATCAAGAGCTAGACTTCGAGTCTTTCAGATTTCGTAGAACATGAGAGATATTATCATTTCAATGAATGATTCATCATCTTCATGAATGAAGAGTGCAGCACTTGATGATTTCGATGAATCAGCATCAGAGATTTGAGAGAAATGATTTTGAAATTCTTCAGAATGCTTTGCAGTAGATGAACAACTGAGCATGATGAGATTTATTTGAAAGAAAAGAGATTGAATGAATGATGATGCTTGATGATTGAAGAAGAAAAACGTATAAGATGATGTTTTATCTTCAACAAAAAATATGAGATTTGTTTGTTGATTGATTTGATTAATTCTCTAGCAAACAACGAAGATTCTTTATCATTGAATCTATCAATTGATTTGATTCTTGAGCAATTCACGAAGATTCTTTATCATGATTCTCGTAATTGAGTGAACTTTGCATACTTAATGAGCGATAAGTAGTCTAGCAATTCAAACAGTCTTGTTGTTGATTCTATTCAATTCTCTAATGTTGTTCTATCTTTCAATTACATCAATCATCAGATAAATAAATTTCTTTAGACTCGTTCTATCTAGATGAGTATGTTGAATGAGTAATGAGATCAGTATTGTGTGATTAACAAATTCTTAATATTGTCAGAATCGTGTCTAGATGAGTCAATCAACAAAAGTCAGAATTGAATAGTGCTTAATTTTTAAAGATAACTATAACTGAATATTAAGAATACAGAAGAAGATGAGTACAAAAGCTTTTATTTAAGTAATATTCAGAGACTGCGCTAAGCTTGAAGAAAATGTGTTTGTGACATGAGTAGAATGTGATGTAGAAAGAA